>ONZS01000029.1_pt1 | contig 177905 bp, 170 predicted proteins | sample 1670921 | NCBI WGS metagenome assembly ONZS01 (sample SAMN06348104, study PRJEB24527) | human gut metagenome | biome: human gut; feature: ankylosing spondylitis patient; material: feces | host: Homo sapiens | place: China | collected 2015-10 | reverse complement strand
CGCTGGAATTGGCCGAAATCAAGCGGCGCTGGGAGCCATATATCAACCAGCTGCCGGAATATGCGTATATCTGCGACGATTTACTAAGTGGACGCAAATAATTCACATGCAAACGTGCCAGAAGCAATAAAATGCTTCTGGCACGTTGTTACGAATTTTAGAGCTTTCTATGGTTTCGATACTCTATTATTCCCCAAAACAGTCCGAGAATAAACAGCGTGACCACAATAATAAAGCTGTATTTGAATGGTACACCAAAATGTGCTTCTATGACATCAAGAGTTCCGATAGCACTGAGTAAAGAAATAATGTATAGCAGAACATTCAAAATCGCAGAGTTTCTGCTTTTCTTTAGTTCATTTTGTGCAGTCAAATAGGATATTTTTAGGTGAAGAGCTTCTGCGTGTTTTTTGTAAGGCTCGCTTTCCTTAATGTAGTTCAATAAATTATGAGTTTCAATTGGAAGATTAGGAGAGCAAAAAAGATTCTGCAAGTAAATATCATTTCGTACCGACCGCCGAAGATCTGTTTCATTTTCAAGGTTAGAGTTTTGAAAAATATGAATATAGAGTTTTAGCGATTCCAATATAATGGCCGAATATAAAATTGGTTGAAAGTTATCACAATCAAAGTCAGAAACTACACTACAACCAGCTTGTGGATAATATTGGTATATTTCCACTGTACTAATGTCCTTAATTGGTTCAGCAGGCGCTTTCGTATCAATGAGTTTGCAAAAGTAATCTGAAATATTTTCAATATTATTCGAAAAGACCAATGTGTCATGCACAAAGAAATATTCTTGGGAACGATAACACTTATTTGTCAATTCCCAGATAAACTCAGAAATATTTTCATATATTATTTCAGAAATTTTCATTCCTGCCTCGACAGGTTTCTCTTCATCAAAGAATTGATATTTCTCCACAGACAGTAGGTTGTAGTTTTCTGCTTTTGCCCCGACATCATCTTTGGCAAGTGGTTTTCCTGTTTTGTAGTTTATGACTTCAAAAACAATGAACAAAACACTGTTCATCATAAAGGCACCGGCATCAATTTGATACATCTGACCATTTATCCAAACTAAAAATGGCTCTAGCCAGAAAGTAAATTCGATTTTGAAATATCGTTCATCAACTAAGATAGATTGTGCGTGCCTAAGATTGATATAGAAACCGGAATCTTTCAAAGAGTCACTTGCATCGTTTTCTTTTTCAGCTGAATCTTTTGATTTGAAGGAAAATGTAGTCGCTTGATGTACATAATCATATTGGGCCGTTACCTCCATTTTCCCATCAACAGAAGTAATAGTCTCGTCTGTTGCCACGAAAGAAAGATGATGCTTTTCCAGTAAGGATTGCATCTGCTTCTTTTTGTGCGGGATAACATTACGAAGTTTTCGTAAAAACCAGTTTGTCGCTTTATACTGTGTCGAATTATATGCGCTTAAAAATAAAACAGTATCATCCACTTGCAATGACCTCCGATCTCGTCAGTAAAATTTATATTATTAATTATACAGCCAAATGACATACACAACAAGCATAGTGCAACAGATAATACTGTTGCTTATTTTTTTGATAAAAAGTCCTTGACAACTCGTTTCGGGCAAAACAGCAAAGTCGATTCTTATTTCCTGCGGCGCAAGGCTGGCTCCCTTTGACATCCCCCAGCTTCGGGAGGTCATGGCCTATGACGAGTTGGAGCTTGACCGCATCGGGGATCGGAAAACGGCGGTGTTCTTTATCATCTCGGACACTACGCAAACCTATAATTTCCTTGTGGCTCTGGCCTTTTCGCAGATGTTCAATCTGCTGTGCGAGAGGGCCGACAATGTTCACGGAGGCCGCCTGCCCCACCATGTACGGGTGCTGTGGGACGAGGCCGCCAACACAGGGCAGGTTCCCCAGCTTGAAAAAATCGTGGCTGTCATCCGTTCCCGTGAGATCAGCTTGACGCTGTTCTATCAGCAGTTGGCTCAGTGTAAGGCGATTTACGATAAACACGCCGAAACCATTTTGGGAAATATGGACAGCGTGATATTTCTCGGAGGCCGGGAGGCCAGCACCATCAAGGAAATATCCGAGAACTGGCTGGGTAAGGCTACCATCTCCATGCAGACGGACAGCCGCTCCCGTGGCCAGTCGGAAAGCTACAGTCAAAATAACCAGCGGCTGGGCCGGGAGCTGATGACACCCAGCGAACTGGCGACCATGCCCGGGGATAAGTGCATTTTACAGCTTCGGGGCCTGCCCCCGTTCTATTCCCCGAAATACGATTTGAAAAAGCACCCGAACTACCGATATACGGCTGAAGCCGACAAAAAGAAAAACGCCTTTGACCTTGACCGGCTCATTAACCGCCGCAGGCGGCCCGGGCCGGGCGAGCTGTGTGAGGTGTATGCCGTGGCTGTGCCGGATGATGGGCTCACAAGCGAGGACGAGGACATCCTCAATTATGATGACATCGACGATCCGGACGCCTTTGCATAAATAGGGCTTTGGGACAAAGTGTCCCGAAGTATGTAACCTGCCGCCAGAAATGGCGGCTTTTTTCATGGCCGGGAATACCCCCGGAGAAAAGGAGGCTCTATGCAGTTTTTCACTTCCGCTATTGATACTTTGCAGACTCTTGTTGTAGCCCTCGGCGCTGGACTTGGCGTGTGGGGCGTTGTCAATCTGCTGGAGGGCTATGGATCGGACAACCCAGGTTCCAAAAGCCAGGGCATGAAGCAGCTCATGGCTGGCGGCGGCATCATCCTTTTGGGAACCACGCTGATCCCCCTGTTGTCTGGCTTGTTCTAAGGAGGGCTTATGGATTTTCTCACCGACTGGCTCACGAACTGGCTGAAAGAGCTGTTGATCAGCGGCATCATGGGGAACCTCGAAGGGCTCTTTGATACCGTCAATGCCAAAGTCGGAGAGATTGCGGTACAGGTAGGGACTACCCCGGCGGCATGGAACGCCGGGGTTTTCTCCCTCATCCGCCAGCTTTCCGAAACGGTGATCCTGCCGATTGCCGGATTGGTGCTGACCTTTGTTGCCACCTACGAGCTGATACAGATTCTTTTGGAAAAGAACAATATGCACGAGTTTGATGTGGCGAATATCTACAAATGGGTATTCAAAACCGCTTGTGCCATCCTCATTCTTTCCAACACCTTTAATATTGTCATGGCGGTGTTCGATGTGTCGCAGAGCGTGATTGCGGATGCGGCGGGGCTCATCCAAGGCTCCACCGACATTACGCCGGATATGCTGGCGGAGCTGGAAACCACGCTGGAGGGCATGGACTTGGGGCCGCTCCTTGGCCTGTGGCTCCAGTCCTCTGTGATCGGGCTGACCATGCAGATCATGGGGATCATCATTTTCGTTCTGGTGTACGGAAGAATGATTGAAATATATTTAATGACCAGTCTGGCCCCTCTCCCCGTTGCCACGCTTTCCAACCGGGAGTTGGGCGGTACAGGGCAGAACTACCTAAAATCCCTGTTCGCCGTGGGCTTTCAAGGGATGCTCATACTGGTCTGTGTTGCGATCTATGCGGTGCTCGTCCAGGGCATCGCCACAGGCGGCGATCCGATTGGAGCGATATGGGGAACCGTAGGCTATACGGTTCTTCTGTGCTTCATGCTGTTTAAGACAGGCGGCATCGCCCAGCGCATCTTCGGGGCGCATTAAACAGACGGACTTCGGGACAATTTGTCCCGAGGCCGGGAAAGGAGGAAACGATTTTGGATAAGGATGTCATATTAACCCCGGAACAGATCGCCGCCGAGGAGCGGCGCTGGCTGTTCGATGCGCCGATTGCGGAACTGGCCGAGGTAAAAGGCGTGACGGTGGACGAGGCGGTTAAGCTGCGGACGGACGCAATTTTGCAGGAGGCCGCTGTTCCCATCGAAGTCACGGTTCGTCCGATTGAGCCCCAGGGCAAACTCATCGGCTTTGCCAGCGTCAACTATGGCGGTGTAGTGATTGACGATTTCAAGGTGGTGGATGGCAAGAACGGGATTTTCCTCGGGGCTCCCAGCAAACCCGATCCCACCAGCAGGACGGGCTACCGCTCCACAGTGCGGATCAATGACCGGGCCACCCAGGAGCGGCTCAATGCGGCGGGAGCCCAGGCGTACCATTCAGCGGTGGAAAAGCTCATCGCCCGGGCCGAGGCAGTCCGCCCCACCCCGATCAAGGAGCAGATGGCACAGGCCGCAAGGGAGGCCGGGAAGGAAAATGCCGCCCGAACCGCCCCGGCAAAGAAGAGGGAGGCCCGGGATGACAGGTGATGTGACCTCGAGACAAATTGTCCCGAAGTCTCCAGCCTGCCCGGAGGGGCTGTTTTTGATGGACGGGATTGAAGGGCTGCGCTCTTTGCCGAAGCACTCGGTTGATATGCTCCTTACTGATCCGCCCTATGGCACTACCCGGAACTTTTGGGATGTGCCGCTCCCGCTCCCGGAGCTGTGGGAGGCGGTCAAGTGGGCTGTCAAGCCGGATGGCGCAGTGCTGTTTTTCGCACAATGCCCCTATGATAAGGTGCTGGGGGCATCCAACCTCTCTATGCTCCGCTATGAATGGGTGTGGTACAAAAGCAGGTGTACTGGCTTTCTCAACGCAAGGCGGGCTCCCCTAAAGCGGACGGAAAACATTCTGGTGTTTTATCAAAAATTGCCCTATTACGATCCGCAGTTTGAACAGGGCAAGCCCTATAAGAAAATTTCCCGGACAGGGGACAACAGCCCTAACTATGGAAAATTCCTGCGTTCCAGCAGTGGATCAGAGGATGGCCTGCGTTTCCCCGGAAACCTGCTGGCCTTTTCTTCCGTACAGCGCACCATCCACCCAACGCAGAAACCCGTGGAGCTGTGCGAGTATCTCATCAGAACCTATACCCGGCCCGGGGAGGTGGTGGCAGACATCTGCGCTGGCTCCGGCACGACTGCTGTGGCTGCTGTCAATACGGGCCGCCGCTTTGTATGCTTTGAAACCGCCCCGGCCTTTTACGCCCCGGCTACAGAACGCATCCGGCTGGCTACTGAGGCGGTCAAAGCCGGGCAGAAAGGAGTATGACTATCGGAAACTATTCTATCATTTACGCTGATCCCCCTTGGCAGTACCAGCGCAGTAAGGTACAGGGGGCGGCAGAAAACCATTATCCCACAATGGGGATTGACGAGCTGTGTGCGCTCCCGGTGGCTGATCTGGCCGCCACGGACAGCGCACTTTTTTTGTGGGCGACTTTCCCCCAGCTCCCGGAGGCCCTGCGGCTCATAGAGGCGTGGGGCTTCCGCTATAAGTCGGTTGCCTTTGTCTGGCTGAAAAAGAATAAAAAGGCAGACAGTTGGTTTTATGGTCTTGGCTTCTGGACGAGGGGAAATGCGGAAATCTGCCTGCTGGCTACCAAGGGCCATCCCAAACGGCAGGCGGCAAATATCCATCAGTTTATCATTTCCCCGATTGAAGCCCACAGCAAAAAGCCGGACGAGGCCCGGGAAAAGATCGTGGCCCTTATGGGCGACCTGCCCCGGGTGGAGCTCTTTGCCAGACAGTCCCCGCCCGGCTGGGAGGTGTGGGGAAATGAAGTGAAAAGCACGATCCCGGACTTTGGGACAAAGTGTCCCGAGGTTAAAGGGGCCGGAAAGGAGGCTGATCCATGCCCTATGTGAATGTACCCAACGACCTGTCAAAAGTAAAAACCAAAATGGCCCTAAACCTTACCAAGCGCCAGCTCATCTGTTTTGGCTGTGCGGCGGCGGTAGGCATCCCGTCCTATCTGCTGGCCCGGGGCTCTATCGGTAATACCGGGGCCATGTTCCTTATGCTGGCCGTGATGCTCCCGGCGTTTCTTCTGGCCATGTATGAAAAAGACGGGCTCCCGGCGGAAAAGGTGCTGAAAAACATCATGCGGGCCCGGTTTTTGCGGCCCGGAGTCAGGCCCTATCAGACACAAAACATTTACGCCCCCTTTGCCGGACGGGGCGCTGTGAGAAAGGAGGATGCGATTGCGAAAGGTAAATCAAACCAGCGGAAGAAAAACCGCAAAGGCTAAAAACAGGGCGGCCCTGTCCGCCCAGCAAACGATCCCCTATGTGGCGATGCACCCGGACGGGGTATGCAAGCTCCCCGGCGGGCTCTACACAAAGGTCGTGGAATATGAGGACATCAATTATTCCGTGGCATCCACCGAGGATCAGACTGCAATCTTTGGCGGCTGGAGCTCATTTCTCAACTACTTTGACAGCTCCCTGCCGTTCCAGCTTTCCTTTATCAACCGCCGCTCCCACTCCCGGAGCCGCTATAAGGTAAACATTCCCCAGGCGGATGATGATTTTAACAGCGTCCGGGAGGAATTTACCGGGATGCTGAAAAACCAGATCGCCCGGTCTAACAATGGGATTGAACGCTCCAAGTACATTACTTTCGGCATCCCAGCCGGAGGGATCGTGGAGGCCCGGCCCCGCCTGGAGCGTGTGGAGGCCGATGTGATGGGCAACTTTAAGCGGCTGGGTGTTCCCTGTGAACCGATGGACGGGCGGGCAAGGCTGGCCCTGCTTCACAGCCAGATGCATCCGGGCAACCGGGAACCGTTCCGCTTTTCATGGAAGGACATCCCGCAGACGGGGCTCGGCACCAAGGACTATATCGCCCCGGACAGCTTTGACTTCCGGCACTCCCGCCTGTTCCGGGTGGGCCAGTATTGGGGCGCTGTTTCCTACTTGCAGATTTTAGCGTCTGAGCTCTCGGATAAACTGCTGGCGGAAATTCTGGAGCTGGATGCGGAAATGACCGTAACCCTCCATATCCAGACGGTGGATCAGCTAAAGGCTATCAAAACCATCAAGGGAAAAATCTCCGACATCGGAAAAATGAAGGTGGAGGAACAGCGGAAGGCTGTCCGGGCCGGGTACGATCCCGACATTCTCCCGCCCGACCTCATTACCTTTTCCAAGGATGCGGCGGAGCTTCTTGCTGACCTCCAGTCCCGTAACGAGAGGATGTTCCTTTTGACTTTTACGGTAGTCAATATGGCCCCTACCCGCCAGCGGCTGGAAAACGATGTGTTTACCGTGGGCGGCATCGCACAGAAATACAACTGCGCCCTCAAGCGGCTGGACTGGCAACAGGAGCAGGGCTTTGTGTCCTCGCTGGCCCTCGGCTACAACGAAGTGGAGATCCAGCGTGGTATGACAACCAGCTCCACGGCCATCTTCATCCCCTTTATGACAAGGGAGCTGCGGATGGACGGGCAGGCCCTCTACTATGGCATGAACGCCCTTTCCCACAATGTCATCATGGCTGACCGTAAAAAGCTGAAGTCGGCCAACGGAATGTACCTCGGCTCTACGGGCTCGGGAAAATCCTTTGCGGCAAAGCGGGAACTGCTCAATGTCTTTCTGACCATTCCCCAGGATCGGATTATCATTGTTGATCCGATGGGTGAATATGCCCCGCTGGTTCGCAGGCTGGGCGGACAGGTGATCGAGATTGCCCCGGACAGCCCCCACCACCTAAACCCGATGGATGTGGAGCTTAACATGGCCGCCGGGGAGAGCCCTCTTTCCATGAAGGCGGATTTCCTGCTTTCCCTGTGCGAGCTGGTGGTAGGCGGAAAGGAAGGCTTACAGCCCATCGAAAAAACAGTTGTTGACCGCTGTGTGCGGCTGGTGTACCGGGAACAGGCCCTTGGGCTTGATACAGGAAAAACCCCGCTTTTGCAGGACTTGTACGAGGAGCTCTTAAAACAGCCGGAGCCCGAGGCCCGGCGTGTGGCAACTGCCCTTGAGCTCTACTGCACTGGCTCCCTCAACCTGTTTAACCATCCCACGAATGTGAAAACCGACAGCCGGGTGGTGTGTATCGTGCTGAAAAACATGGGAGAAAATCTCCGCAAGATCGCCATGCACATCACAAATGAATTTGTGTCCCAGGCGGTAGATACCAACTTCCGGGAGGGCGTGGCGACATGGTGCTATTTCGATGAGTTCCATGTCCTGCTCCGTGATCCGCTGACCGCCAGCTATTTTGTGGCGGTGTGGAAAATGCTGAGAAAGAAAGGCTGCGTTCCCAGCGCCCTCACGCAGAATGTGAAAGACCTTCTGGCCAGCCGGGAGATTGAGAACATTCTGGATAACACCGACTTTATGATTTTGCTCTCACAGGCTCAGAGTGACCGGGCGATTTTGGCAAGACAGCTCGGTATTTCCGAGCACCAGCTTTCCTACATTACCCACTCTAATTCCGGCGAGGGCCTGCTGTTTTACGGGAATGTGACCATCCCGTTTGTGGATCGGTTCCCGAAGGGGGAAATCTATGACCTCTTAACCACCCGACCGGAGGATATGAAGAATGAAGCGAAAACCGAATAAACCACGCCCGGAGGCCCAAACGCATACGGAACCCGGAAACGGGGCTGCCGAGCCCGAGGGCTCTGCTTTTGGGGCTGGCTCTGAACAGGAGCCCGGGGCGGCTGGCACTTCGGGACAAAGTGTCCCAAAGTCAAAATTCCGGCAGAAAAGCCAGCAGGAACAAGCGGCGGCATCCAAGCTCCGCATGGAAAAGCGGGGCGAAAAACGGGAGGCCGCCCGGGAAAAGCTGGCAAAGCAGAAGCCGCCCAAACAAAAAGGCCCGATCCGTAAGGCGGCGGGGGCCGCCGGATGGGGCGTTCACGGCTTTGTGCATGGCAAGCTCTACGAGGTGGAACAGGAAAATGTAGGAACCGAAGGGGCCCACCGCTCGGAGCTTGCCGGGGAGGTTGTCCTGCGGCATGGCTCCCGGTTTGTAAAACGCAAAGTCCGGGAGCATCCGGCAAGGGCGGCCAGCCGGGCCGAGGCCAGGTATCAGAAAGCGGCGGCGGATTATCATTTCCACACCGCCGCACAGGAGCACCCGGAGCTTTCCCAAAACTATTTTACCCGGTACTGGCAGAAACAGCGGCTTAGAAGGCAATACCAGAAGCGGGCGAAGGAGGCCGCAAAACAGGGAGCTAAAGCCACCGGGAAAACAGCCGCCGCCACGGAAAAGCTGACAGCCCGGGTCGCCGGGTTTGTGAAGCGCCATCCAGTCGGATGCCTGCTGGCGCTGGCCTGTGTCCTTGTGATCGTCCTGCTCCAGTCCTGTTCGTCCTCGCTGGTGTCCATCGGCAACGCCGGAGCCGGGGCGCTTGGAGCCACCACTTACCCCTCTGAGGATGAGGCGATTTTAGGGGCGGAGGCGGCTTATGCCGGGCTGGAGGCAGAACTGCAAATCTACCTTGATACCTACGAAAGCACCCACGATTATGACGAGTACCACTTCGATCTGGACGAGATTGAACACGATCCCTATGTGCTTATTTCCCTGCTGTCGGCGCTCCATGAGGGGGAATGGACGCTTTCACAGGTGGAGGGCTCCCTGCAAACGCTCTTTGACCAGCAGTATATTCTGACGGAGCGTGTGGAGGTGGAGACACGCTATGACAGCGATGATGAACCCTATTCGTGGTACATCTGCTATGTGACGCTGGAAAACAAAAACCTGTCCCACCTGCCTGTTTCCCTGTTGAGCGAGGAACAAATGTCCCGGTACTCCATCTATATGTCCACCCTCGGCAACCGTCCCGACCTGTTTCCCGACTCCCCTTATGTGGACAAATACATTACCAACCCGCCGGAGGGTTATGAGGTTCCGGGGAAATATCTGGACGATGAAACATTCGCCGCTATTTTCTCGGAGGCAGAGAAATACATCGGCTATCCCTATGTGTGGGGCGGCTCCAGCCCGTCTACATCCTTTGACTGCTCCGGCTATGTGTCATGGGTGATCAATCATTCCGGCTGGAATGTGGGCCGCCTTGGGGCGCAGGGGCTTTACAACATCTGTACTCCGACCAGCTCCCCAAGGCCCGGCGACCTTGTGTTTTTCAAGGGAACCTATGATACCCCGGGCGTGAGCCACTGTGGGATTTATGTAGGCGATGGGCGGATGCTCCACTGTGGCGATCCCATCGGATATGCAAACTTAAATACAAGCTACTGGCAGTCTCATTTTTACGCCTACGGGCGTTTACCATGATTGGAGGTCATTTATGGCAACAGCAAAAAGCATGAAAATCCAGGCCGAGATTGATAAGGTCAAGGCCAAAATCAGCGAACATCAGGCCCGGCTCAGGGAGCTGGAGCAGAAAAAGCTGGAGGCGGAAAACAGCGAGATCGTGGACATCGTGCGTGGCATGAGCATCCCCCTTGCGGAACTGCCCCTGCTGTTTGAAAAGCTGAAAGGCGGCGGGGCTTTGGGACAAAGTGTCCCGAAGTCCGAGGATGAGGAAAAGGAGGAAAACTGAATATGAAACGGTTTCGAGTTTTGACAGCGGTGCTTTGTGCCGCTGTTTTGTTATGCGGCTTTGGCGTTCCCGCCTATGCCTACGCAGGCGGCGAGGGCGAGGACTACGGCGATCCCACAATGGAAACCCCGGCCCCGGAGCCGACTATTACGCCGGGCGAGGGCTTTTCCGAGGAGGGAAACCTTGTAACCCGTGATCTGCTCTATGACGAGCACACCAACAAGCAGTTTATTACCGTCCAGACCAGCGGCGGCAATACCTTTTACATTGTCATTGATTATGACAAGCCTGTGGACGAGGAAGGTGAACAGTATGAAACCTACTTTTTCAGCGTTGTGGATGAGGGGGATCTGCTGGCCGCAGCCGAGGCCGCTGGCGTGGAACAGGCGGTCTGCTCCTGTCCGGAGAAATGTGCGGCGGGGACTGTGAATACAGACTGCCCGGTGTGCTCCTTCAATATGGGGAAATGCGTAGGTGCAGAGCCGGAGCCCGAGCCTGCCCCGGAGCCTGAGCTGGAACCCGAGAAGCCGGGCAACGCCGGGATGATCCTTTTGGTGCTGGCTGTCATGGGCATCGGCGGCGGGGCCGCATGGTATTTCAAGATTTACCGTCCGAAACACCAGCAGGCTGACCAACCCGAGGAGGACGATGGCGGGGAGTACCCGGGCTATGACGAGTTTGAAGATGACGGCCCCCCGTGGGACGAGGAGGACGAAACCGAAGAAAAGGAGGAAATCAGATGAATTTTACCAGCAGTCCCTTTGAACGAATGATGAAAGAAAAACCCCGTCCCCAGGCTCCCGCCGAGAACAGGCCGCCCAGGGGCTCCGCCTGTTGTGGCTGCTGTTACTGGCGGGGGATCGCCTGTGTGTCCTGCTACAAGGAGCTTTTGAAGGCCGGGGCTGGCGGGAGGTGATGGATTGTCCCGTGAACTGACACGCAAGGAAAAGACAGCGATCCGCTCTCTTGTGGTAACATGGTGCGCTAACTATGACCGGGAATACGGATGCCTGCCGCTGGATAGCGATTGCTATATGCTGGGTAAATGCTGGACGGGATCATACTGCCGCTATTTCCGGGAGTCCGTCCTGCCCCTTGATCCGGCGCTGGAAGCGTCCCTTATGAGCGAGGGCCCAAGGCCGGATTTTAAGATATGCCCGGTATGCGGCGGGCCTGTTCCCCCAGACAGGCGGCAGGCGTACTGCTCGGCGGCCTGTGCAAAGAAAGCCCACCGCCGCCAGCAACGGGAATATATGCGGAAAAAGCGGGGTACATCCGTTGACAATTAGGGCCTGTAAAACCCGCTTATATCAAGGCTTTTCGGGCCGTTCCGTTGGCCTGCCGTATCATTCTACGGTCTGGCACCGTTTGCCCCGATGCTGTCAACATCCATACAGCGGGACTTTGGGACAATTTGTCCCGAAGTACCCGCTTTCTGAGAGGAGGTACTATGGACAAAAATCAAGGCTATTCCATTTTGAAGGCTGTGATGCTGGAAAATGGCAGGGGCTTTGCGCTGGGGCATCATCCCACAGCCCCATCCCCCTATGTCACATGGGCCTGTTACGATGATAAGAACGGCCAGCGGCAGTATGAATGGGGACATTACGGCAACGATCTGGTCGCTATGGAACAGAATTTTTCAGACCGGGTAAAGGACTATCAGCGGCTTTACCATGTGGGGATCGTGCAGACCGAGGCCCCCGGCCTTTACAAGTATTACTCTACCCAGCGGCCTGTGGACATCGGGACATTCCCCAAACCGCCCCACAATGCCCCGGATGAGATCGTCAACTATGACCGCCGCATCCCGGTGGAGGGCGGCGCATTTCTGGCATGGGGGCATCTGACTTATACAAGGCCGCTGACCGAAAAAGAGGCGTCTGACTATGAGCTCCGTCCTGCCCCCGTCATTTCTGAATTATCCCGAAACAATGATAACAGGCCCCTCTCGATTGCCCAGCAGATGAAAGAGGCCGGAGCTCTGGCTGAAGCCAGCCAGGGCGATCCCATCCATAAGAAAAAGGCCCCCGACCGGGGCGACCGATAGGAGGATTTGCATGGAAGAAAGATATAACCCGATGAAAAGTGCGGAGATCGCCACCGAGCACAATTACAATATGCTGGACGGTGTTCTCAATAACCAGGCCCCGCCCCCGGAGGAAAAGGAGCTGGATAAGGTTAAGGAACCGCCCCACAAGCGCCGGAGCCGGGAACGGGAGGAACGATGACAAAGAAACGCCGCCGCCCGATCCATCTCCATGTGATGGTGTCCGAGGAGGAGCAGGCCCTTATTCAACAACGCATGGCCGAGTCGGGCATCCGCAATATGGGGGCCTATATGCGGAAAATGGCCCTCAATGGCTATGTGCTCCATGTTGACCTCTCGCCCGTCCGGGAGCTGGTATCACTCCAGCGGCGGTGCTCCAACAACCTCAATCAAGTGGCGATCCAGGCGAATACCTACGGCGGGATTTACCCCGAGGAGATCGCCGCTCTGCAGCGGGACTATGCCGCCCTGTGGAGGCCGCTGTCCGATCTGCTGAAAAAGCTCTCCGCATTGGTGGAGCTCTGATCCTGCCGGGGAGTGGCGTATGCCGCTCCCTGGTTTTCACTACTTCGGGACAATTTGTCCCGAGGTGCTGAAAGCCGGAGGCATCCTTGTTGTCCCTCCCGGACAGAGGTATAATTATCATGTAAGGAACCATAAACCACACTTTTCAAGGAGGTATCAAGCGATGCGGATCATTCTGAAACTTTTAGCGGCCCCCTTTGTTCTGGCCCTCACGCTCCTTGTGGCAGTATTGAATTTTGCTTTTTCCTTTGCGTCATGGGTGTTCTGCGCCCTGTCCTTTCTCTGTCTGATCGGAGCCCTGTTTGCTTTATTCACGGGGGATCGCTGGGGCATACAGGGGCTTGTGATCGCCTTTGTTGTTTCGCCCTTTGGCCTGCCCGCTGTGGCGGAGTGGCTCATTGACAAGCTGGATAGTCTCAACTACTCGTTAAAGAGTTTTATCACAGGATAACGCTTTGGGACAATTTGTCCCGAAGTTGAAAAAATATATAAAACCTGATATAATTAAAACAATACATAGCCTAATTTGAAATTGAAGTCAAGGGGGAAATTTTATGCGGATTACACACAGCGATGCAATTAGTCTGGAAAGTGTTGTGAGGAGAGTCTTTGCATGTGATCGTGCTGGCATGGGTGGCTATATTGATGCAGATCATTTTGAGTCGGCACCATTTGATGCGGCGTTAATTGCGCTTGCTCCATTGTGGCAAAAGGCTGATGTTCATGAGATTGAAGAGTTTTTGTTTAAGTGGGAACACATTCTCCGTAACGATGAAGAAATGGATGCCGACATTCGTTCTTACATTAAGGAGCTCGGCAGTCTCGTTGATCTTCTGATGCAACGATAAAATCATAACCAATAGACGATTTTTATAGTGGCGATGGGCTTTGGTCTACCGCCGCTATTTTTTATGTGTAGAGTAAGGAGGTGTGCCCACGGCTACAACTTATATCCGGCCCTACAAGGTGGCGGCTGGGAAAGGCGCTGTCCAGACAATGGAGGAACGCTTTGACTATGGGCTTAATCCGAAAAAGCTGGGAGCCCTGTCCTCATACCTCTGCGATCCGGCCACGGCTCCCGCTGAGTTTCTGCTGGTAAAGAGCCAGTACCAGGCGGAAACAGGCCGGGCCGTAGAGCGTGGAGCTCTGTTCTTTCAAATCCGGCAGGCGTTTCCCCCCAGAGAAGTGACAGCGGAGGAGGCCAACCAGATCGGCTATGAAACAGCCATGCGCTGGACGAAGGGAAAGTATCAGTTTTTTGTCTGCACCCACACAGACAAGGGACACCTACACAATCACATTTATTTCAATTCAACGGCCTTTGACCGTTCCCGGAAGTTCCATAATTTTATCGGCTCCAGCTTTGCCCTGTGGCGGCTCTCTGACCGGGTGTGCATTGAGCATGACCTCTCTGTGATCCAAAATCCAAAACAGCACAGCAAGGGCCGGTATCTCCATTATGGCCAGTGGATTGTGGAAAAGCCGCCCTCTGCAAAACAGCGGGTGCGGCTGGCCATCGTGGAGGCTCTGCAAAAACAGCCCACCGATTTTCCGGCGTTTCTGAGGCTCATGGAGGAGTCCGGCTTTCTGGTAAAGCATGGTCGTGGCGGTGTGATCTCCTTTCTTGCTCCCGGACAGGATAAGCCCACTCGCCTGCGGGCATCCACCCTCGGGGATGGTTTTGATCCCGAGGACATCCGGGCTGTGATTGCCGGGGAGCGTCCGATCCCGGAGCTCCCGCAAGAGGCCCCAGCTCCTGCTTGTCGTGTCAATCTGATTATAGACATTCAAGAGCGCATGGCACAGGGTAAGGGCCCGGCCTATGAACGGTGGGCCAAGGTTTACAATCTGAAACAGATGGCTGCTGCGCTCCAGTACCTGCGGGAAAATGATCTGATGGACTATGAGGCGCTGGCGGCCAGTACAGAAAAGGCAGTAGAGCGTTTTCATGCGCTGTCCGAGGAATTGCGGCAAACGGAGGCGGCGCTGGAAAAGACCACCGGGCTCATGGCGGCTACAGTAGACTACGCAAAAACCCGGCCTGTGTTTGACGGTTATAAGGCGGCCCGGTACAGTAAAAAGTATCTGTCGGAGCATGAGGCGGATCTTGCCACTTACCGGGCGGCCCGAGCCACTATGAATGAGCTTTTGGACGGTGCAAAGCTGCCAAAGATGGCGGATATGAAAAAAGCCCGCCGGGAATTGGCGGGAAAGAAAAAAGCCCTCTATGCGGAATACCGCAAGGCCCAGGCGGATATGCGGCAGGCTGTGGCGGTCAAGGCGAACATTGATTATCTGCTCGGCGTAACGGACGGGCGGGAAAATAAGGCCCAGGAGCGATAGCGACAGGCCGCAGACAACAGGCGCATAGCGCCGGGACTTTGGGACAATTTGTCCCGAAGTTCAGCGGGTTTGGGGAGCTCCCCAACAAGCATTTTTGCGGGCCTGCGGCCAGCAAAAATTTCGGAGTGTGGCCACACCCGAATTGCTTGCCGTTTCGTGCGCTCCCGCTACATGGCGCAAAAAAACGGAGGTCACGCTTTTGTTACGCATCCTCCGTTTCTCTGGCTTTCTTAATACCCTCGGCTGTGGCTTCTATCACGATAAGCTCTTTTTCATTCATAGAATTTAGGAGCACATCAATGTGCTTTCTGCAAGAACTTGACCTTGCCCCTCCGTCCGCATGAATAAACTGGTCAACTGAAACGTCAAACATGGTAATGAGTTTAACAAAAAGGTCGAAGCTGGGATACTGACCTTTGTTCTCAATATTCATAATGGTACGGGAGTCACGGTCTACTAATTCCGCAACATAGGCTTGTGTCCAGCCCTTTTCTTCTCTGGCTCTTTTGAGAGCTGCTCCGAGGCCGTGAAAGTCAAACCTTCTTTCATCTTGGTTCATTCTCATATCACCCTATATCATTCTACATTTCGTGTTGGATTATGAGAATGTAATGAAATTTTACATCTAGTAGTATTTAATTTCATCTATTCGTTCAGATTGACTTGCCCGGACCAAATAAGTGAATTATAATTTTCTTATAGCAATTCATCTCTCATTTTTGTGCAAACATTGAGAGGAAAATAGCAATTATATTCGCTATGATAAGGGAGGAAATAAATTTGGATTGGGTAAAACAGCTTAATATTGCGATTAGATATATCGAAGATCATCTGACAGGAACCATAGAGTATGACGAACTGGCAAAAATGCTATGTTGCTCTACTTATCAATTTCAGAGAATGTTTGCCTTTATGAATAATGTTCCTTTATCCGAATACATACGCAGAAGAAAATTGTCGTTAGCTGTGGCGGATATTCAAAAAGGAGAGCGAGTCATAGATGTTGCTTTGAAATATGGCTATTCTTCCCCAACGGCATTTAGCCGAGCATTTCAATGTCTCCACGGGATTACCCCCTCTGAGGCAAGAAAAAAGGGAACACTATTAAAAACATACCCTCCAATTAGTTTCAAGCTGACTATCACAGGAACAGAAAAACTAACTTATCGGATTGAGGAACGATCTGCTTTTGAAGTAGCAGGTGTCTCTATGTTATTGGATAAATCTCTGGAAAAAAATTTTTGTACTGTTCCACAGTTTTGGGATAACGCTGTACAGGATGGTACTCTTGCAAAACTTAATTCCTTAGACAAAGGCGAAGTTTGCGATTTGCTGGGGATAAGTGTTTGCGGGGATTATGAGACATGGAAATACTATATTGCAGTTGCAACATCTGAAACAGCAAAATTTGAATTTGAGAAGTTAATTATTCCTGCGTCAAAATGGGCAATTTTCTCGGGGAAAGGAACAAATGTATCTTTGCAAGACTTAGAACGCCGTGTCATTACTGAGTGGCTCCCATTCTCTGGATTTGAATATGGAAATGCTCCAGATATTGAACGCTATATACAGGCTGATCCGGAAAATGCTGAGTATGAATACTGGTTATCTATCCGAAACGAGAAGAAGTAATTTATGGCAAGATCAAATATTAAAGCTGTTTTTGAAAATGATGTTCAAACAGTTTGGAATATTATAACTGATGTAAAAAATTATATATGGCGTACTGATTTAAGTAAAACTGAAATTATAAGTGACAAACAGTTTATAGAATATACAAAAAATGGCTACGCCACTACATTTACAATTACCCTTTTTGAACCATACAAGCGATGGGAGTTTGACATGGAAAATAGCAATATAAAAGGTCATTGGATTGGAATTTTTACTCAAAAGGGCGAAAAAACAGAAATTGATTTTACTGAGGATGTAACTGCAAAAAAAGTTTTAATGAAACCATTTGTTAAGGCCTATTTGAAAAATCAACAGGCAAGATATGTTAAAGATTTGGCGAGAAAATTGAAAGGTAATTATGAATAGCAAAGAAATTATTGATTATCTAAAATCTGAGGCTTCAGAAAAATATAAAGAAAATGTTATAAAAATGGGGATACCAGAAAAATTTTGCATTGGTGTATCAACATCTACACTGCGGAAATTTGCAAAAAAGCTGGATAAATCTAATGAATTGGCCTTTGAATTATGGAATACCCATTACCACGAGGCTCGTTTGCTTGCAGTGCTAATATTCGATCATAAATGTTTATCTTACGACCAAATTGACACACTTATGTCAGAAGTTTTATCATGGGACTTGTGCGATCATTTATGTAAGAATTTAATTATAAAATTAGATTACTATGAGGACTTTATTTTTAATTGGATAGCTGCTGACCATATCTATAAGAAACGGGCTTCGTTTGTTTTAATTGCTGCGTCTACTATACATAATAAAAGCATGACAAAGGAAACTCTTGACATCTATTTGAAATTGGTATACGAAAATTCTTGTTATGAACATGACCATATAAAGAAAGCTGTTTCATGGGCGCTAAGAGAAATAGGAAAAACAGACTTTGAATATGCCGAAAAAGTTCTTTTGACTGCTTACGATTTATTAGCCAGCGGAAACAAAGTTCAAATTTGGATTGCCAAAGATGTCATAAAGGAATTAGAAACTGTCGTGAAAGTAAAAGAACGGAAACGCTTAATTACTTCTAATTCCAAAATGGGCAGAGAACGATGAAAGAGTAGCCACCCGCAACGGAATAAAAAAAACCGTTGTTTCGGCGGCTGGATATTCATGCGCCAAAACAAAATACAGTAGCCTTACGGCGGTTTTGAAATAACATATTTCAAGCCGCCGTTTTCTTTTTGAAAAATGAGAATACGGAGGGTGTGTTAAAGTCGCCCTTTTTTGAGGATACGGCGGTGCTCAGGAGGTATCGCCGTGTCCATTTTTGCCTTTTTTTACAGTACCCATGACCTGCACCAGCTAAAAAAAGCATAGCTCCCCCTCCGGGACAGTCTGGCTATGAATGTGAAATTTGGCAGTACATAAATGAATATAAAATTTCATGCGTCTGTGCGGCTTTGTGTCGCCCAGGCGCTTTTTTGTACTTCGAGACAAATTGTCCCGAAGTGCGGGGCAGTTCCCCGAGGTGCCGCTCCCCGCCAAGCCCCGTTTCGGTCACTCATCCACCCAACACCGAAACGGAGGTTTATTTATGACTACAATCAATCTGAAGGATTTTTATTATTGGTACACACAGGATCAGTTTATCGAGGTTTCTGACGAGGTAGCCGAAGTGTTTGTGTCCGATGCCCGGCACGAAATGGCCTACCAGCGGCGGCTCTCCCGGCATAAGGCGCAATATTCTCTGGACTGCGATGACGGGATCGAATATTCCGCCTGCCTGCATGAGCCAACGCCCCAGGAGCTTCTGGAGCGCATGGAGCTGTTCATCCGTCTGTGGAACGCACTCAACTCTTTGCCGGAGATCCAGGGCCGCAGGATTGATGCCCACATCATTCTTGGAAAGAGCATCGAGGAAATTGCCGAGGCCGAGGGCGTACATGAGGAGTCTGTTCGCCAGTCGATCAAGCGTGGCCTTGAGCGCATGAAAAAAACTTTTTGATTTTTTCATTTTCCCCACTTGGAAATGATGAAAAAATGTCTCGGTTTATGAAAGAAGATATTCTTCTTTCCGCAGATAAACAGCGGCGGCCCAGGGCATAGTCCGGGGAGCCGGGCGGCGGGTGCGCTGTGACTTTTTCTTTGGAAGAACGAGCGAACAACACCAACACCGCAACTGGGCCGGGCCACCCCACGGCCACGATCCGGCGCATAGGACAGGCTGGCCGCCTGTCCCTCCGGGCCGCCTTCTTATCTGCGAGGGAACGCCGCTCTGAGTATGGTTGTCTTTGGACAGGGCAAGAAAATGGGAGCGGCGTTCTCTATTTTATACTTACATGGGGAGGCGTATCCTATTTTTGATAAGGAGGTTTTACCGTGAGATTAACGGCAAAGGAACTGGAACAAATGAAAAGCGTTGACATCGGCGCAGTGGCTCCCGAGTCCCTGCCGGATGTGAGCGGTATGGCCTTTGACACCTCTCTCTCCCGGGAGGAGCGGATCGCTCTGTTTTTGCAGGCGGTAGAAAATCCATACTGCTTTTGCATCGGCGGGATCGGTGTAAAAATTGAATTTGCGGAAAGCGGGCCGTCCTTGCAGGACACGCTGACGGACTTTCTGCTCCGTCAAAAAAGCGGGCTGTAACTTCGGTTATGGCCCCTTTCTACTTCGAGACAAAGTGTCCCGAGGCGGAGGCATCCTTGTTGTCCCGCCCGGGCAGAGGTATAATATAGATGTAATGTGATAGGGAAGGAGGAACAATGGCACGAACAAAAAACAGAGGATTGCAGCAGAGTTTCTCTCCCTCTTATACCGTCCGCCGCTGGCGGCTGGGCGAATATATCCGGCTTTCCAAGGAGGACTTGAAAAAGGGAAAGGACGACAGCAACAGTGTCATCAACCAGCGTGATCTGCTCAATGACTTTTACCAGAAGCATATCGGAGAATTTGAAAGTGTTTCCGAATATGTAGACGATGGACACACAGGAACGGACGCCAACCGGGAGAATTTCCAGCGGCTCCTTTCCGATGTAATGAGCGGGAAAATAAACTGCGTGGTAGTAAAAGACCTTTCCCGTTTTGCAAGAAATTACAGCGATGCGGGAAGTCTGATTGATAATCTGTTTGTTCAGATGGGTGTCCGTTTTATCAGTCTTGCTGAAAATGTGGACAGCTATCTCAACCCGGACAGCGTTTCCAGTATTATCGTTCCGATTACAAATGTGATGAACGATCAATACTGCTACCAGACCTCAAAGAAAATTCGCCAGGTATTTGACTACAAGCGGCGCAACGGTCAGTATATCGGCGCATTTGCTCCTTATGGATATGTGAAGCACCCAAAGGACAAGCACCGGTTGATCATCGATCCCGATGCCGCTGAAATCGTCAAACTTATTTTCTCTTTGTTCCTAAAGGGGACATCGAAACGGGCTATCGCTTTGTATCTGAATGAACACGGCGTACCCAGCCCCTCGGCTTATAAACTGCAAAAGGGCATACCCGTTTCAACAAGAGGATATGACGATCCTATGTGGGGAGCCCGCATGATCCACTCCATTCTGACGAACCCCACCTATACCGGAGATTTGGCACAGGGCCGCAGTCGGGTAAAAAGCTATAAGGTACACGAGGTTGAAAGCGTTCCCCGTGAAGAATGGGTGGAAGTAGCTGGTACGCATGAGTCAATCATTGATTATGAAACCTTTGATAAGGTACAGGCTCTTTTACAGCGTGATACCCGTACTTCTCCAAAAGGCCGGGAAGTCCACCTGTTCAGCGGTTTTCTGAAATGTGCTGACTGCGGGCGGGCAATTACCCGGAGCGTAGGCAACAACAATAATGTGTACTATGCCTGCTCCACCTACAAGAACCGCTCCCGGACAGCCTGCACAATGCACTCGATCAAGCATAACCGTCTGGAGGCCGCTGTCCTCTTTGCGGTACAACAGCAAGTCCATCTGGCTGTTTCATACTCGGAAATGATTTCCCGTATTAACACCGCCCCGGTCAAAAAGAGCCAGTCCATCCGTTTGGAAGAACTGATTGCTGCGAAAGAGCGGGAACTGGCAAAAATCAGCCGCTACAAGCAGTCCCTTTATCAAGACTGGAAAGACGGGGAAATTACCCAGCAGGACTACCGGGATATGAAAGCCGATTATGAACGACAGATTATCGCTCTTACGGATGTGCTGGCCCGGCTGAACGCTGAACGAGCGGAACTGGCAAACGGAGTAAAGAGTGAGCATCCCGCACTGGTGGCCTTTACAAAACATCAAAATATCGACCAACTTTCCCGGGAACTTCTCATTGAGCTGATCGACCATATCAAGGTTTATGAGAATGGAAACATTAGTGTGAGATTTAAGTTTGCGGACGAATTTAGACGCATAGCAGAATACATTGAAATCAACACCACAAAACCCGCAGTAGCGGGCTAACCCCCGCTACATACCCCTTTGACAGTGTGTTTTCCTAATAGGAGCTAATCATATGGCCGTGGTTCTGAAAATTTGCGAGGTTCCTTTATAAGCGTAGCTCCGATTAGCGATTCGGCTTCTGTCTGCATCGGGTCTTTTTCTTCGCCCAAATACTTTGTTGCTGAATGAATCTCAAGCGAAATTGAAAGTTGATGTCGATTTGCATATTCTATAATTTCAGGAGACAACTCATTGATTTTATCATCGCCAATTTTAGCAATGCCGTTGAGCACAAAGTGAGGTGGGTATTTTTTCCTTGCATCATCTCTTAATGGTGAACTCACTAAATTCCCCTCATATTCTTGAGATGGAGTAAATTGATAATATGGATACAATGGATGTTGTGTACCCAGTTGATTTTGAAATTGTTTTGAAAGCGTATTTAACTTTTCATACTCATGATTTGAACCAAGCTTATTTACATTTTCAGGTGAAAAAGGAGATTGATTGTTTTCTTGAGCCTTCTTAGCAAATGCTTCGATAGCTTTATCCGTATGAGCGTTCACATCATCTACTATCTCAGCCTGCATAACACGGTCGCTTAATAAAATTTTGCTGTGTTGAATTTCTCGAAGTATGTCAACTGTTTCAGAAACGAGTCTCCTGACTTTTTCTTTAGACTGGGCCGTTTCTGCGTGTGCAGCGTGATATGCTCCGGTATATAGTTCTGAGCGCGCCGCTTTGCGTTGGCTGTCATTGCCCGAAATTGCATCGAGAACCTTTTGAAAAGAATTCTCCTTGAGATAGTTACAAATCCCGGCAAAATCGTACTCCTCAGCAACTGAGTATAATCCGTTATACTTTTTCTGCTGATTAAGATATTTGATAATTTTTTTCTCAACTTGCTGTTTTTCACAAGAATCCTTTAGGTGTTTTATTGTTTCATCTGTTCCTGCATCAATCATAAGATTCACAAGCGTTTGAACAAAATCTTCAATCATGGCAAAATCCTTTCCTTCTATCGTCATTCTGACATCAAGTTTAGCACTATTCATTGAATCAATCAAGAAATCTCGTGCCATATCTAAGAGGAAAGGATAGCTGCGGTAGCAGCGCAAGGAAAATGCATTTTTCCTTGGGATGGAATCGGGCTGGCGCACAAACGCCAGCTTCGATTACATCGAGCCGTCTGCAAGACCGCAATTTCACCGGAACGGTGTATAATTGCGCCCTTTATTCTAAAGGGTTTTGGACGTTGCTGCGTTCGTGAATGTCATGCACCATCTTTGCAAGTGCCAGCACGACTTCCGGTTGACGGAACGAGATTTTCAGCAGTTCCATCACCTGATCATCGGTCAGCTCTCCCGGACAGACCAGAAAGCTCTCCAGCATTCCGGCACGGGTGCAAAGACGATGCACACGCTCTCTCCGGTTCAGCTCCGACATCCTGCGTTCAAGGATCTTTTCCCGATGCTGACAAGAGCGCAGCTTCTGCTCTGCTTTGGCTTTTTCGCTGCGGAGATAGGCAAGGTCGGTTTTGGGTTGGGTCATGGCATCACGCTCCTCTTTTATGATTGGTATATGTAAGGAATACAAAAAGCAGGAAGCATCTACTCCTACGAAAGTTGCTTCCTGCTATATTGCTATTAAAAAGTCAGTTTCATCTCACGGGTAAACCCAACAAAGTTGATACATGTAACCCCATAGGCATCACAAATATTGGGGATTTTGGGAGCATTAAGACTATTAGAGCGAACTTCTTCTGTAACCAATGCGCAGTGCTGTTCTTGCGCAAGAGCTATCACAAAAGGATCTGCGTTGTTTTGTTTCTTTCCGCCCTCAACAAGCCCACGATGCTCTGATAAAATTTTGCGAACCTTTTCTTGAATGGAAATTTCAGATGGTAAAAAATATTCTTTCCTACTTTTCGCCCATTCGGATAACGAATCGTCACTTCTTGTTAGCTCATCATAAACTTCACGGCTCGATATTATCGTTCCACTCGCCATGAGTTCATCAATTTTATTCCATACAGAAGGATAAACATCTCTTGGTTGCCTCTGATGTAGATTGATAAATATGTTAGCATCAAATACATATTTGTCTCCCACTAGAAGCACCACCTTTCCAGTTTTCCGAAATTTTTAGCTTTGAGATTTAGTAAATAACTTGACGTATCTCTTGCCGTTATCTTCTCTGCGTAGTAAGCATTGAGTACTGTCCTTGCGTATAGTTTTCCAACTTGTGACACAGTATCAGTGACTGGCGGAAGAAAACCTTTTTTGGGTTTTTGAGCTTTATACGCTTTATACTCATCCGAATACCGATTAAGCGTTTCATAATAAAACGGCTGAGAGATAATGTTGAGTTCCCAAAGGCAGTGAAGAATAACTTGCTTACTTACCGCAAAGTCTTTTGCTATTTTGCCGACACGTCCATCATCAAAGCCATAGATTTGAATCTCTTTTATAATTGGGTGCTTGGCAATACTCGATTTCGGAACCAACACCATTCCTGCAATTTGATTGCATCGTAATTCCAATTCATTATTAGAAGTGGAATTTTCAGATACATCTGTGCAAATTCCAGATGTACGAGTGACAATATGAACAAGTTCATGACAGAGGGTAAATAATCTTGCCGAAGGTTCGTCTTTTCGATTCAGAACGATTATCGGCATTTGCTCATACGCAACAGATAATCCTCGCATTTCACTCGTTTCTATTTTTGCAGCTTGAAATACAAGTACATCTTTTTTTTCCAGAGCTTCTACACAATGGGATAATGCTTTTTCGGGATAGCGGAACTTCTTTTGGGTAGTCATACTCAGATTTAGCAGTTCTCGAATAACCTTTGCGATTTCCTCGTTGCTGCTTTTCACATCAACTTTAATCGGGAAATCCAACGTTTTCTTGCCGATTTCCTCGTACAAATCCAACATGGAGTCTCGGCGATCCTCAATGTCCCTTAAGAGCCATCTTAATTCACGAGATTCTGTACTCTGAACACCCATGTTTCCAAAAGCACGATAGTCCACTTTGCTAAGTCGCTTCTTCTTTTGAGGCGTATCCGGAAGATAGAAGTAAACAAACGGAACCCTATACTGCCTAGCCAGTTCTTTTGCCTGAGTCAATGTCGGGTAAGATATTCCATCTTCCCATTCTTCAATTTTTTGAGGTGGGATTTTCATTTTAGATGCAATTTCATCAACAGAAATGGCATCCAATTCTCTCGCCCAAACAAGAACCTCTGGCGTTACCAAAGCGGGAATCGATTTTGCCATAACATCCAACCTCCTTTCTGAAACTCAAACCACAAAAATATTAAATTACGTTATTTCCAGTTCAGCACGTCTTTGTTCTGCTCAATAAAATCATTTACAACCGCTTCGATCACTGGAACGGAAACGGAGTTTCCAAACTGCTTGTATGCAAAAGCATCTGTGGGATTTACAATAAAACTATCTGGAAAACCTTGAAGTCTTGCACACTCCCTCGGTGTAATTCGCCTCGGTCGATTATTTTGAACAACGCCAAGACGATTGGAATCGGACGAGGTTAGCGTAATAGAAATGCTATTAGGGTCAAGAAACTTAAAGACCTCAAAAGACATATTTCCACATACAGGGTTAAATCTTCCATTATCTTCTTTCAGGTAGCCCTTTTGCTTCAAAGACTCTATTACATCCAGAATATCTTTATCAGTGTAAAAGGTCTGTATTTGCTCTAGGCTAAGCTTCTTTCCGTCCTGCTGTTTCCCAAAAATCGGTTTTCGACGATTCTGAATAAGGAGGTTCATAAACTTGATTTCTTGGGGAGTACAATGTCCCTTTGTTCCGAGTTCCCATGAGTGCAAAGATTGACCGCCACGATAGTCAATGAGTCGGCAACCATTTAATCTTGACAAATCATCGCCAACAACAGATCGCAACTGATTTTCAAAGGTTTTAGAGCAGTAATATTTTTCGTCAACAGTTTCTTCAATTATATCCCTGACCATCCGTTTGGACTGAGAATTGCCAAGCTCAAAGAAATTTGTTTGTTCATACTTTCGCTTAAAGTCATGAGAATCTGTCGCGCCCAGATTAGTTCTTAGTGACATTTTGGGCGTAGCATTTTTGATTCCGAGAATATATAAACGCACACGATTTTGGGGTACTCCAAAGTTGGAACTATTAAGCAACATATCATAAGTTCCATATCCTAAATCGTGGAGTTTTGACATGATAGTATCAAAAGTACGCCCTTCATCATGCGTATATAAACCTCTTACATTTTCGAGAAGAAAAGCTTTTGGCTGGTACTTTTGAAGGATACGCTCAATTTCAAAAAACAACGTACCTCTAGTGTCACCAAATCCTTTTCGCTTGCCTGCGTACGAAAACGGTTGACACGGAAAACCACCAAGCAAAAAGTCAAACGGTTCAATCTCAGTGATTTCATGGATGTCACCGCAAGGATGTTCGCCGAAGTTCAGCTGGTATGTCTCACAGGCTTTTTCATTGATTTCGCTGGACAAAACACATTTAGAATCAATACCATGTTTTTTTAGTGCCGCCTCAGCACCCAGACGGATACCTCCAACACCAGCGAACAAATCAATTGTTCTTATCATCCAATTCTCTCCTTAATAAACTCCGTCAGCAACTGGAACTCTTCCGGAGTATATGCAACAGTACAATGGCTGTTTTCACAAAGTACCCTTACAGCGGCTCTTCTTGCAAAATTACCAGCACCATCTATAATATAAGCAATGTAGTTTCGGCTATTAGCGATTTTCTCGAATCTGTCACGAGCCTGACCGCCTTTACGTTCAATCGTACTATTTGTGGTTTCTTGGAAAGTTACTTCAATGGCAACATACTTCTTGTGACGGCCATGGTCATCTACACGGTCTACTACAACATCAAAGTTTGTTAACGTATCGCCGTCATTTTGAGTGACACCCGGAATTGTACCGTTGCTTTTCACGCAATAATTCTCGCCTAAAGTAGTAGTTAAATATTCCACCACATACTGTTGAGCTACATTGCCGAGATCAGAAGCAGTCTTACCGCTAATGATTCTACTTACGCGAATGTAATTTTGCCGGACGAAAGTTTCAACCTCAGTATCATCTCCAAGGTATTCATAAGGTGTACACTTAAAGAAAATAGCACGGTTACTTGCTTCAACTGCTGCACCACCAAAAGTCAATAACATAATCAAATCTTTGCACAGATTTACATCTGCACGAGTAGAAGCCAAGTTTTCCAAGGTGTCGATTTTCATGCGTTTATTGGTCAGAACACCAGAAACAGGCAATGCGGAGAATGTATATTCACAAGGGCCATTTCCAATGTCGAACACAAATTTTCCATCAGGAAATAGCTCTCGAAAATCTTTGTTGACTCGTTGAAGCGGTTCGCTGCCAAAGTCAACCAAAACAACAAGATGCTTCAAAAAGAGGTTGTATGAAAAACCGGCGGCATCGATTAGATTAAACAGGCTTGAGGGAACTGCTTTGTTTGCAAGTTTCAATATAGCGATAAATTTATCTTGCGAATCCAACAATGCTTGTAAAATGCTAATTTTTTGAGCTTCTTCACGAACCTCTTTCGGCCACCATTTGCAGGCATGGGTTTCAAGCTCATCTATGGTGCGCTCATATTTATCTTCATTCATCTTTTACATCTCCTTTTGATTGGTCATCACTGCCATCTGACGTAAACTCCAAGATGTCATCAACTTGGCAGTCTAACACGGAACATATTTTTTCAATTGAGTCCAATGCGATATACTGATTTCTTTTCATACGGGTGAAAATATTAGCACTAACACCTGCTTTTGAAATAAGCTCAGTGTTGGAAATGTTTCGGTCAATCATCAGGTGAAATAATCGTTTGTATGTTACTGCCACTATATATCACCCCCTTTGTCTTTCATTATTATGAAAGTATATCACACAAATGGGATTTTTTCAATTTTTCGTTAACGACAGGCAGAATATAAGCAGATTCAACATAAATGATTGCTCAAATTTGGCGATTGTTACATTTTATGTACGAAGATGCCGGAAACAACTTCGGCATCTTCGAGAAGAATACTCAGATATAAATTTTCACTTCTGAATTTAACCGATACTGTTGGCCTGCCATGCCACTACTTTTTTGATTCCAGCACATCTTCGGATGCTGAACGGCAAGGTTGGCAAGCTGCTTTTGCAAGACGGGATTCAGCGTGAACACGCTGTAAGTCCCATCCCCACAGTCGTAAATCATCGTTTCCAGCTTACACGGCATCAGTGCGTTCGTCATCTTCGTCCTCCTTGAACATCTCAGGCCCCCAGTCCTCATCGTTCTCAATGTCCTGCGCCAGCTTCTGCATCCCGGCATAGCACTCCATCTCCGCACGCACGAAGTAGAACATCTGGTCATACCAGCGTTCCAAATGCAGCGATTCGTCCTCCAACTTACGGACAAAGTCGAACACCAGCCTGTTCAGATCAGGATCAACCGTCAGTCCGGCAACCTCGTAGAGCCGCTTGCGGGTCAGTGCCAGATCGGGGTTGCCGTAGGCATAGAGCAGCTTCTTTTCATCAAAAGTCAGTTTCATAGGCGTGTACCTCCGTATCAAAAAAGGGCCTGCCATGTGCAGACCCGATGTAACGAAAAGACCGCCTTGCAATCGTGCAGGGCGGTCGGAGATGCGATATTATATCAGACAAAAATCAGCTCGGTCTTGACGATTTCCTCGGCACGGTTGCGGATGCTGTTCATCCGGCGCACCCATTCCAGTTGATCGGCGGCTTTCAGGGCTTCGGTCACGCCCTCGGCTTCCTGCATCTGTTGAACGGTCAATGCAAGCTGTTCCTCGGCCTGCGTGTCCAGCTTGGCAAGGTAGCCGCTCAGCTCACCGGACAAGACAAGCTGATTGTACTGGACGGGATGATGTTCTTCCAGATACCTTCTATGTAAGCGGCCCCACCGCCCGGTGGGGTGCTGCTCTGCCGGGGCTGCTACGGTCAGGTTTGGCAGATAGTGGTCGTTGACAAGGGTGTAGTCCAGACCGTTGGCGTTGTCATGGGTGGATTTTTCAAGTTCGATCATGCGGATTCTCCTTTCAGTTCATCGGTTGGTTCAAATTGAAGTGTGGTTTTATCGGCTAGCTCTTGTTGAGCCAGCTTTTTCTTTTGGGCATATTGGCGGCAGCGTTCCCGGTTTTTCTGCAAGAGTGCTTCATATTCGGCTGCTGCCTGTGGATCGGTTTTAGCTGCTTCACGCAGGGCAGCACGTTTCTTTTTGCGGTTCTCCCCGGCAGTTTTCTGATAGTTCTTACGCTTGGCAAGTTGCTGTTCTGTAAGGTTTTTCTTGTCACTACGGCTGATCTCAATTTGACTGGGGAACGTATCACCGATAAAATTGAAGTAGATGTCGATTTGCTGCTGACGGTAGATCGTCCGTCCGCCGGATGCGGAATGAATCACCACTTTTTCTACCAGTTCGTACAGCATTTCATCTGTCAGCGTTTCGCAGTCCTTGTATTTCCGAATCAGCTTGACAAAGCGTTTCAGATCAACCTTCGTTGTTTCGACGCTTTCCAGTTCTTTCTTCAACTCGGCAATGCGAGCTTCGCAAACAGTTTGTTCCTCATCATATTGCGCCATCAAACGCTGATACTGTCGTTCGGGGATTTTTCCTAAGACGCTGTTTTCATATAGGCTCCGAATCAAAGCGTCCAACTCGTCTATTCTTTTTTGAACTGAAAGCAGTTCTTTTTTGCTCTCGGAAGATGCGTGCGTGTTTTGGTTTTCCCATGCAGCTTGAAGCTGCTCGGCAAACTCATCCTCGTTTTCAATAGTTTCTTTTGTCATCGCTTTGATTGCATTCAAAATGGCAGCTTCAATGGTCGAGGTCTTGATAAAATGGGATGTGCAGGAGACGTACATATTACGGTATTTGCTGCATTGCCATGAAGAATCCGAATCGTACACCACCCCGGAATCCCGACGTTTTGCTTCAGGACTGGAAAAGCTCATCCGGGAACCGCAGTCAGCACAGAAAACCATACCCGACAGCCGATGTGTATATGTCCCATCCGGCAGTCTTTTCGGGCAACGTTTCCGAAGACGTTGTGCCTTATCCCATGTTTCTTGGTTAATGATGGCTTCATGGGTATCTCTAAAAATTATTTGTTCCTCCGGTGTGGCTGCACGGCGTTTTTTCAACTTGAAGTTTTCACGAATACTTTTGCGCAGCACCGTATGCCCAAGATACTCTTGACGGTCAAGAATATAAGTGATGGTGGTAGTGTTCCAGCGATACGGATCGTGATACGAATGGCATTGTGCAGCTTTTGAACCATGCTGTTCTTCATACGCCGATGGAATCAAAATCTTTTCATCAGAAAGCGTCTGCGCAATTTTGGCCATACTGGAACCGTTTGCGGCCATCTCAAAAATCTTACAAACAACGGCAGCGGCTTCTTCGTCCACATAGAGAGTCTGCTTATCACCGGGAATCCGTTTGTACCCGTAGGGGATACTGCTTTCAAAATCTGTGCCGTGATTTTTCCTCCTTTGATGCACAGTGAGATGGTTTTCTCGTTGACTTCTTCCTGCATGGTTGCTCACCTCCCATCTATCGCCACTGCATCAGGGGCGGACTGCCCCAGCCGCAGGCGGTGCGGTATCACCCAGCACCGAGCGGAACTTCTTACGGCACTGGTGCAGCAGATAGCCGCACTCCCATTTGTGGCGGCAATGCTTGCAGGGATGGCCACTGTCCGTCCCCGGACGCTGGCGCATCATGCGTTCAAACGGATTATCGGTAAAATTCATAGGATTAACCTCCCTGTTCAGCCAGCGGCAGCACCCCGCGCCGCTTCAACGTATGATAAAGGAACTTCCGGCCTTTCTGCGTCCATGCCGTGTGCAGCTTTTCCACCTCGGAACCATCGCTGCGCTGGAGCCGGAACGTCAGGCTGGACGTATAGCCCTTCCCGTGGTGTTCCGAATACAGTACCCACTGGCCGTTGGCCAGGTACTGAATGCCGTGCAAGTGCAACAGTCGATTGAACACCTTGGCTCCGCAGCCGTATTCCTTGGCGATCTGCGTAGTCGTAACCAGCGAATCGGAATCGCTCAGCTGCGCTTCGTAACTGCTCCGGCACGGCGGCTTCTTATGCAGCAGGCCCAGCAGCGCATCCCAGTCAAACGGCTGTGGATGGTACGCCGCACCGACTGCCGTATGGTGCAGCTTGCAGAGCTTCTTTGCCATGTCCTGCGTGATGCGGTAGTCTTTCACATACCGCTGGACCGTGCGCCCGCCCTCATCCTGCAGCCGGACACGGGGCATATACTCGTAGTCGCGGCCCTCGATGAAACCATACTGGCACATACGCGGGAACCACTTGCGGAAGTCGCTGCGAATGTGCATCTGGTCATACAGATCACGCGCCCACAGCGTAGAGGGCAGCGTGTCCATACTCATGAATACGATGTTCATGGGGTTGTCCTCCTTAATTTTTATCTACCTTGCCGCCCCACCCAAATTCATGTCGAACCTGTGTGGAATAATAGCTATCCACGGTCACAGGTGCGTTATAGAGTGTTGCCAGCAGGTATTGCTTGATGTTCCGAATCTGAGTGCTGTTTTCTTTTAAGCACTCCAATATGTACTGGATATGCGAGGAATCCAGCTTCATCAGGCGGCTTTTCACCACCTCCTTCGGCTTATCCTCCCCGCAAATGCGCAGGAACTTCTTTCTGCTGGTGACGGTTTCCACCAGCAGTTCCAGAATCTCATACAGGACTGCTTTATCTGCCGGATAGCCCTGTTCCAGAATTTCCAGTTCCAGAGCTTTCTTGAAATAGCGGCGGTACTGTTCTTCTTCCTGCAATTCAGCCGGATAGATAAGATCAGTCTCACTATTATCTGTCTTATTTATCTTCTCAGTATTACTTCCGTTTGATTTTGGAACTCCCGGAAGTTCGTTTTTCAAACTACCGGAAGTATGATTTTCATACTTCCAGTAGTTCGATTGCGAAAGCCCCGCATAAAGGTCTTTCACATACAGCAGATTGGGTCTACCAAGTCCCTGCCTGTGCCGCTCGATAAGCCGAAACTCCTGTTCCAGTTCATCCAGCAGTTTGACCGCCTTTTGTCTGGCGCAATGAATAGAGTCCATGACTTCCTCTATCGTGCAGATAATGTAGGCGTTGCCGTGCTTGTCCTGCCAGCCGTTCTTAATGGAAAGGCTCATACGATCCAGCAGCACAGCATACAGCAGTTTGGCGTCCCCGGACATCTTCTGGAACAGATCAGCCTTGACCAGTGCTTTCGGCACACGGTAAAAGCTGTATCGGTCTGCTTCCAGACCTTTGAAATACGGGTACTCCATGTAAATTCATCACCCCCCTTATCGGATTGGATTTGCACTATTGGAAATAACAGTACATTCCTACGGTGGAACACGTTTTCTTGCTCCACCGCAGTGTATCTGCTGTTATTTGAGCTTTGCCATTCTGCCCCAGCCCGTTCCTGCCCCATATTTCAGCGGCGTTTTCTCTGGTAAGACGCGCAGAATGCACATTCAGTGCCAGAAGTATCTCTCTGGGATGGCTTATTCAGTTGTCAAAGAACTTTTGTGAGGGCTTGTTGTATAACCCTTACACCTATAGCATTCTGAAAGGGGTGTTTGGCAACCACTTTTTCAAATTTTCTCAAAAAAAATTTGCCGCAGGGATTTTTAAGTCCCCACGGCAGTTTTTCTATATTATGTATAAGTGCAACGGATGCGGTGAAGCCCCTTTTTGATTCCCTTTGTCACATATTGATGTGATACTCCCATCTCAGCAGCAATTTCCCGGTGCGTCATTCCCTCAATATAGTGGCGACAAATCATTTCCCACTGGTGCTTTTTCAGCAGTTCGCTTGCCTTTCTCAAAAATTCTTTATTCAACACAAAATCCATAACATTTATACGCGGATCTTCCATTTCATTGTTATACTCCGGATTCACATCCGCCGCATACGAAAAAGTTTCACTTTCCCGTGCTTCAAGATTACGCACAAGTCGATCCTCTCCCTCCAGCACAAGACGAATATGCCATTCCATATCCTCAAAATGGTTATGTGGAATTGTCTGATGCTCATTTCCCTGCGATTCATAGTAGTAGTGTGTACAGTTATGAAGTGCAAACACCGTATATCTTTCGTGTGCATGGTAGGAAACATATCCATTTTTATAGACGACTACTTCCGCATGGTTCTCCATCTGTTTTCGGAGAATCACTTCTATACCATCTTCCAATATCTTCTTCAAACCCGGCACTCGCTTAAATTCACTTGCAACAGGAACCATCTTCTTCAGTTCTTTCAAAGTAATAAAATTCATTTTAACCACCTTCCTGCCTTTCGGCAACAGGTGAGTCTTCTATGAAAGAACAGCAGAAATGACCTCAGACCCACCCGTTTTTTTTTGAACGGGGAGCCTAAGCTCCATTCGATTAAAATTATGCCTATACCTATAGCATTCTAAATAAGGGTTTTGGCAACCACTTTTTTCAAAAAACTTTCAAATAAAAAAGCCGAAACAGGATGAACTACTTGCAGGCGCACTACTGCGCTGCATTCGCTCATTCTGTTCCGGCCTATATCACATATTGCTACGGTATCGCTCTAACAAACAGATATTATATTGTAGACCCAAAAGAACGTCTGGTGGAGCTGGTCGGCTAACCAGGAGCCGCCTAAGATTCCACCTCTGCGCTTTCAGTGTCGATGAAGCACTCTGCTTCAGGCTTCTTTCCGTTGGTTCTCTGCTGTGAAAAATTCGATACTCTTCACGGGAAGGCCGTGAATGCACTCCACCAGAGATTCAGCAGAAATATAATCTTCACAGCCACCACGCTTGATCTGAAGCATATTCTTTCCATCAACGACACTGCGATTCCCAATCCGCAGCCCCTTTGGGGTGCGGATTTCATGTTCTCCGTTGCTCATCTTCTCACGGCCTCCTTTGTGTTGGTTTAAGGTTCTTTTTTCTTCTATTCAATTTCACCTTTTGAACTTCCGCTCTTTTTTCACCTTTTTCGGCTTGCATATTTACGATTTTTACGGTATAATAATCCAAAAGATGATAGAATATAGCATATATTATAAGTAAGTCGTGCCGCCGTGTCAAGAGGAAAATGTGAAAATTCGTTGCATCTTTCAGATTGAATATTTACAAATTCCTTTGTACATTGTTACAGCACGATAACTACGCCATAGAAAGGTTGCAAACATGAAATTTGGAGAGAAAGTTCGCGATCTACGAAAGAAACATTCTTTAACACAGGACGAATTGGCACAATGTCTGGGTATCAACAAAAGAACGATCATCGGATGGGAGCGTGATGGCCGCTACCCTCGCAGTATTGAAATGCTTGAAAAGATGGCTGATATATTCCATGTACCTCTGACCTATTTACAGCCGGATCAGTCTTTATTTATCGAACGTGCCGCCGAAGCCTACGGAAAAAAGGGCAAAATAGAAGCCCAGCATCTCGCATTTGAGCTTACTGAGCTATTTGCCAGCGGAGAGTTGACCCCGCAGGATATGGACGGCATCATGTATGAAATGCACAAAGCCTATTTTAAGTACCGAGAACAAAAACGAGAAAAGGAACGAATAATGAACCTGTAAACCACTGTTCCATTCACTATGCCATCCCCGAAAGGAGATCACATTATGGATTCTGCGTTTATTCACCAAGCTGCCAACGAACTTGTCAAAAATGCCGGAACTCGCAACATCAAACAGATTGCGCGCAGTTGCAGTCTGGACATCAGTGAAACATCTCGCATTAAAGATATGTTGGGTTTACTTTCACTCTATTTTGATAAGCCGTTGATTCTTATCAATCGCCAGCTGGACAAACAGACAAAGCAGATGGTGTGCGGCTATGCTCTCGGACATTATCTTGAGCATCAGCTTCTTATGGACTTGCATACCCTGAACAAGTTTCTGACCATCAATGACAAACACATCCTTCTTTACGAGCATAACGCTTTTACATCCCACCTGATGCTGGACAGTGATGAAGTCTATCAAATGACGAAGCGTGGGTTAGACGCGGCGCAGATTTCCGCAGCGAAACGGATTCACCTCAATCTGGTGCTGGTGAAACTTCTTGAGCTGCATCATTTGGGTTATGATCTGCGGCATTATCGCGCCCAGCACCATGCGTTTATCAAGCAGTTCAAGCTGCCACGGTATTTCCGGTTTGATGCTGCGTAAAGATTATCTTCACTGAAAAAGCCCACAGTAGGCAAGTTCGTACTTGTTCGCTGTGGGCTTTGATGTTATTTCAGCTTTGCAAGGATTTCTTCCGCGCTCACGCCGTCTGCCAGAAGCTTTTTCAGGACAGCCTCAGCTTCAGCTTTCTTTGCTTCCTCGGCGGCTTTCTGATCCGCTTTGGCTTTTTTTGCTTGGAGCTTGCCTACTTCTTTCTCAGCAGACTTCAAAGCCGCACGTTTAGTTTTCAGCTCTGCTTTCAGGGAATCAATGTTCGCCGTGATAGACGCAATTTCTGTGTTGAGAACTTCGATGGTAGACTGCTTTTCTGCAATCTGGGATGCAAAGTCGTTGACCACTTTGGGCTTGTTTTTGCTGCCTTTTGTTCTTGGCATTATTGTGTACCTCCGAAACATTTATATTATATATTAAAGGTAAGTATAGCACCACAGCCGTAAGGCGGCTCCCTTCAAATCACATCCAAACTATCCAAATAACTTCTGATTTCGCCATTCAATGTATCAAATTCATTTTCGATTTCACGAGTTCTCATATAATCTTCAGGATTCAACTTTTCCTTAACGCTCTGTGGTGCAATGTATCCTTTATCCCATCTTCTCATAAACGCGCGTAACTGCAAGTCGCACAAATCAAGGATTTCAATATATTTCTTGTAAAATGAACCCGGGATAAATGGTGCATTTTTTCTTATCGAGCTTCTTGCTTCTATACACTTTTTTTGACAAGTTTCAAACGCCTTATTCTCGACTTCTTTTTGAATTTCTTCATCTGCCGATTTATATACCAATCCATAAGGAATCATTGCACCTACAGCATCAACTAAATCAAAAAACTTTTCTGTAAGTTCTTGATAAATTTGAAATTCGCAATCAAACTTTTTTTGTGTCACATATTGCTTAGCACTTAGTGTGGCTTTGTAGCTATCCAATTTCTTCTCAATTTCGGATTTATAATCAGCGAGTTTTTTATCCATTTCAAGCTGATACTTACTTTTCAACCCTTCTGCAATTCGATCCGAAGTATAGCGAATAATTGCAAGTGCAATTACGGTTCCTCCACCCAAACTGGTAAATACTGCGCCCGCTAATTTAAAGACGCCAAGCCAATCAATGGAAACAATCGTAGATGTATTCATATTTCATTCCTTGCTTTAAAAGGTTTCTCTGCATTCTTAGCCACAATCGCTTGTGTTGCCTACTACCCACCACGAAGAGGTGTGCAAAGTTTCGGGCAGCGTAGGGAGCCACAGCTCCCGTAGATTTTAGTATACCACAAATTGACAAATTTTACATAGTCCTATTTTTCTTATTAGCATCCGTTGTTTTAATAGAACAGCACATGGATAGTAGATTATCTCAACAATGGGAAACGATCTTACCATCTATCATTCTTTCAATATATGTTAATACGATTCCCGTTATAGTTGATAATGCTACCGTCTCTGCAAACATAAGAATCGAAAATTTTGCTGATACAATTATAGTCTGAAAATAGTAATAGCAAAAGAATGTATGTGTAAGCCATATATATGTAGAATACTTTCCAAACCAAGTTAGTACATTTGCGGCACTTGAATTATCAAGCAGCCAAATTATGCAGAAAATAAAAGGCATTGCTACAAATATATCTGACATACAATGACCTGCTGATGATGCGAAATAATCTCTCAGAAGAATAACTATCAGCAGCCCTCCAGCAGCGATCACTTTTCCATACCGAATGTGTTTCAAATTCTCATTCTTAAGTTTTTCTATTTTTTTATAATACACACCCTCAATAAATATTATACTATAAACAACCAGCGATCTGTTCACTAAAGAAACGACATCATTGGCAAACTCATTGCCTATCCAATAACCAAATCCAATTGCAGAAACCACGATAATCAAACAATAAGTTAGAAACTTTCTCACTTTGCTTGGAATCAACACAACTTTTTCCAACAGTGCATTTATAATTGGAAACATCAGCATCATGAGTAAATATTGCCTTACATACCACCATTCTCGATTATATGATGCTTTCAATCCAACTAGATTTAAAAGAAAAACCTTCACACTGCAGAATTCAATTTTTCCTGTAATCAATCCGTATGGGATAAATGCCATAAAGACCAGCCAATATTTCTTCATTAGCGAAAAGATATGCTTTCCTGCATAACTGTAATCGCTTCTTATTTGCTGTTTAATCCTTATGTTTTTATCATGGACACACTTTGATGCGCTTCCATAGCCACTTATAAATGCGAAAAGAGCGACACATATTTTGCAAAACCATGAAATTCTTAGCCCTATACCGTTAGCTTTCAGTAACAAATCTATTGTGTATATGTACCCCCCCCCATGCGTTCCGGAATACAGAACAAATGATGATATACCATCATTAAAGTTGCTAACCCATACAGCCTTTGGGAATCCTCTTTTGTTATCTTTCTTCTTAGCATCATACGCTTCTTTCCACTGTATTTGTACATCAGATTTTCAATTCTTTTATATAACTCAGTACTTTTTTCCTTTTCCAGATACATATACCTGTAATCAGTATAATCAACAGGTATCTTAACGCTGTTATATTGTAAACGAGCAGACATCCTATCATTGCAAGTACCATCCATGCTGCCAGTTTAACTGTGTCACATATTTTTACATATTCATGTTCAATACTCATACTTCTCAACATTTTTTTATAGACAAAGTAATGTCCTATGCAGAATAGCAAATAGCATAAAAAGGTGGTATATCCCGCTGCAACATACCCAAATATTTTTATTCCAATATAGTTCAGAGCAATATTGAGCCCTGCCAAAACCACTGTCACATACATTACATACTTCGTTTTTTCATAGTAGAATTCAATATTAACGAACACACTGTAAATACTATTAAAAAACACTGACATTGCTACAGGTGGGATAATCCAAATCGCCTGATAATATTCTTCTGTTGCAAAGATCTTAATAAGTTCTGGCCCGAACAACATAGCTACAATCGTTAATACAGCAACAATCACATTTAAAGTAAGACTTCGATCCTGAATATCCTTTATATTTTTATTTTTTAAATCAGAGTATAAACTCGGAATATATGTAGCAACTAATGAATTTGTAACCAACGACATAATAAGTGATACATTATATGCCACAGAATATATTGCAGCAGGGCCACTTCCCACTAATCTGTCTATCATGATTCTATCCGATTGAATTAACAGCATTTGAGACAAATAATGCGGAATCAACGGAAGATTAAAAGCTAGCGCATATTTCCAATACTCGTTTACATAAAATTTCTTTCCTCTCGCACAAATATAAATATAAAAAAGTAGGCCGAAACATATTTGTACTATTCCAAATGAAAATACCAATCCGAATGCTTTGTCCTGAAGAGTATAAACGCTAAAAATTCCCAAGATTGGTCCTAAAGCAGACATTAAAACTGTAACAACAACTAAGGACTTATAGCTATACTCATATCGTTGTTTCGCTGACCAGTACATAAAAGATGGTGCAAAAATGAATTGAAAAAATAAAACAAGAATCAGTTCTTTTCTCATCCCTAATAGTTTGCACCAAATTTCAGGAAAAGCAACAAAACTCAAGAAAAAGATTCCCGTTGTCAAGGTTGATAATGTTTGAATTGATGATAGAAATCCCCATCTATCATTTTCATATTTAACCATTCCCTTATTTAGCACACCTGCAAATAAGTTCAATGTAATAACGATTATTAAAATATTATACCACGATTGAAAAACAGAATATCCGCCATACTCTTCTATACTCATCATTCGCGTGAAAATTGGCACTGTGAGCATACTTATTCCTTTTTGAAGTATATTGCACACAGTAAACCAAAGTGATGCCTTTACAACAATGCTAAGTTCTTGATATTTTTTTATCAGACTATTTAACATGGGATTCCTCATTTACTTCACATAATCAATATGCACATTACATATCACATTAAACGATGCCATAGCCCATAACAGATAATTATCGTGAAGCAGCGCATCCGAAATGTAGTTGTTTACGCCATAAAACGATTTGAAACTCTCATTATAATACTGCTGCCCCATCTCCGCTGCATACACAAACAATGTTTTTCTAAACCTTTTGGACATCTTTCTAGTTCTCAACCACAGATTCGGCCCCAACTCATATACCAACTGATTGTAAAATACATCGTCGCTGGCTATACCTAATTCATTGTTGATTTTACACAAATCATTCAACAAATAGTAAAAATCCAAAGTCTTCAAATTGTCCTTTTTCCACAAAGTCTTTGATGAATTAGTTTTGTGAAGATAATAATAATACAAATTTTCATCAATAAATTCAAATCGCTTTGCGATTTTCATTAAGGTAAATCGCATCATAATATCTTCATACCAATACCCTTCTGGGAAACGGATGTCCGAAAACAAAGATTTTCTTATTATGCCACCCCAAATATATCCTTTAAACTCCATAATATTCAGCCCAAACTGACTTATAGAAGCATCATCATGTCGAATAACCCCTGTTATCGAGTTTGATTCCGCAGAATAGTTTACGTGGTTACATTTAACAATATCTGCACTGGTTTTGTATGCCCTATCCAGCAGCTTTTCCACATAGTCCTTTGTTACCCAGTCATCATTGTCAATAAAACCAAGATATACCCCTGATGCCGCACGAATACCATTGTTTCTTGCATTACTTATACCACCATTTTTTTGTGTGATGATATAAAGGTTTCCATGTTTCTTTTGATATTCATTCAAAATTTCCAGTGAACCATCTGTTGATCCATCATTAACGCAAATAATTTGATACTTATATCTTGTTATTTGATTACAAATAGAATCCAAGCATTTTTTTAGATATTTTTCCGAATTATAGACAGGAATAATGACCGAAAGATCAAATTCTTCATCCGCAATCGGTGCGTCTAGAAAGGTATCCTTATTGTACAGTTCTTTTCTTGGATAGGATTCAATTCTTTCAACGCACTCGCTGTCTTCTCTTGCCCGTATAATATTTACTTTACTCAACGCTGGTAACAGCAACGTTGAAATTTTATAGAGACCTTGATAAATTATTTTCATTGTCATTTTCCTCCACTTTATAACCCGCCATAATTAAGTAAATCGGGAACAGCACCGCTTCATGTCTTACCCATGAGCCAAAATCAGGCTCAAACGTCGCTGATCCAAGTAGAAAAGCTAAATAAATCGCTACTGCTATCCTTCGACTGTTTGTTATTGAATTATATTGACGAATCGTTTTTATTAGTATATAGGTAATCAAAATTTGATAAATTGCAAATATTGCATACTTGGGACCCATGAGGATCAGTTCAAGCGGTACAAGCATTCTGAAAACCACTAACAGATAATCCAACGAAAACAGTATTGGTTGAGTAGATTTAAAAATAGTATAAATCGTTGATGCTCCCGATTCACCTCTAAAACGCACCCTAACAAGTTCATTATAGTTTGTTGGACTAACCACCTTGACCGCAGCCATGAATGCCAAATGGAACAAAAACAATCCTGCTATAATCAATATGATATGCCATATTTTCACTCTTTTTGTCCTTACTAAAAGGAAGTCCAAGACAAAATAAAAATACAGCAGAAAAACCGCCATTAGAACATAATAGTTCCTGTATGTAACTGCACACAACACATAGACCAAAAACGCCACTGCTATTTTCTTATTCCTTTGTCCTTTTCCTTTCAAAATATAAAACATGATGATAAAATATATCATTTGAACAGGCTCTTTTGCTAGACAAAATACAAATATATTTAGCACGGCAACTGATGCGAAAATAAACATGGATTCGCCTACAGTATACAGCCATTTCAGCCTGCGAAACAGCACAAAAAGCACTATATTGAATACAATCGAAATCAGGATTTCATATCCATAATAGGAACTTGCAACGTGCAAAAAATTCAATTTTGAAAAGAAATAGCACGCATTTAACGTTGCATTTGATGCTGCTTCATTTATTTCTGTTCCAGAAAAGGTCAATCCAAACTTCGCACGACCGCCATTAACAATCTCCACTAGACTCCAGCCAATTCCCGGAACAACAAGTGTGCGATACATTATTGTATGGCGCACAATTTTCCCCAATATTATACTGAGCAGCATTCCCACGTATAACGATTGCTTATTTAGATATTTTTTTCCCATTTAATGCTCCAAATAGTATCTTTCTAACTGCTTTGCAGTTTCAACTATACTGTATCCTCTTTCTTCAATATCATCTTCCGGTGTTTCTCTCTTAAATTTCTTCCATGTCTTATCAATTTGTTCGGCCCACATCTTCGGGCCATCTTCCAGAGGAATGTACATCAGCAGGTCGCTTACCTTTGCTTCCTGCGGCACAACCTTCTCAGATGTATAGCACGGCAATCCCGCAGCTTGTGCTTCAATTAACACAAGACCTAAGCCTTCACTCTCTGATGGGAACACAAACAAATCCATTGCCTGCATATAATCTTCTACATTCGATTTGAAGCCCGCAAATATAATTTTGTTCTCAACTCCGTATGTTTTTGCTTTGATCTTTATTTGTTCTTCAAGCGCACCCTCACCAATGAGCAGCAACCTGTAATCCGAATCTAACTCAACAAGTTCTTTAAAAATGTCTATTAAGAATGTATGATTTTTTTGATACGTAAATCGACCAACATGACCAACCACTTTTTTCCCGTCAAGTTTTAGTTTTTTTCTCATACAGTCAGCTTTAATTGGTTCATATCTATATTTATCAATGTCTACGGCATTTTTAATTACCGTTATCTTTTCTTCTCCAAACAACCATCTTCCCGCATCTTCTGAGCAAGCGAAATAGTCAGTTGCATAATATTTTAGAAGTGGCTTAAACAAATTTCCAATTAAGATTTGAGCCTTTGACGTTGTTTGAAAAGCGTTACAATGTGAATGGGCAATCCTTACTGGAATCCCATATTTTTTTGCACACTTTAGAACCATATAATTCTTACTAGTTGAGTGCAAGTGTACCACTCTATAATCATGATGTACTTTAAAAAAAGCATCCACAGCTCGTCGATAGCTAAAGAAGTCATTCGGCTTTTTAACCCAAATTCCTTTTAGTTTATATATTCTGCTACCCAACCCACGCAACGTGTCTTCCAATTCGTATGTATTACCATCATCTAAAAGCAAAAAATCAATTTGCACTTTGTTATGATCCATGTGTCGCCAATTTTCCAGAACAAATGTTTGTATTCCACCTCTGAGCATTCTGTCAACAAAATATAAAACTTTTACTGGTTCTTTTGTGTTCTCCATCTCTCTATCCCCCTATTTTTCTTTTCAGTTTTTTAACAACCATATCTAAGCCCATACCGTTGAGCATTCTTCTTACAAGTTTTTTCGCTTTGACTTTGAACGTCATTGGGAACCATTTATTCAGTAGTTCTTCCATCGACAGCTTGTTATAATCCTGTATAAACTCATGTTTTTTCTTATTAAAATCAGGCTTTTCTGTAATACCTACTGCAACTGTTTTCACATCAGCATCCACAACATAGAATCTATCTCTAATTTCATTGAAAATTTCTTGTCCACGTTTCGTATGAATAAGCATACGAGTTGCGCCCTTCGTTTCATCTAATTCCTTTGTCAAATCAGATACGTTAAAACAGTCCCAAATTGTAAAATCGCTGCATCTTTCGACACTTCTAAAATTACAAGTCGGGCATGATGGTCTTAAAATCATTCCAGAAAAGAACATTCTAAGCCACTGATCTGATTCAATTCCATTCCTTTCAATTTTCCCATCTTTATAAACCACTTCCATAGTGGAATATTGATATCCAAGAGATTTATCACGGAATCTTACACTGCTTAACTTTCCTTTTTGTTTCAGATAGTCCGTATATTTTTTCCATACTCCCGGAGATGGAACACCACGGCAGACCACATCAACTGTAATCAAGTTTTCGTACTCTTTGTGTAGATAGTTTTTCAAGCCTTGAATTTGGCATGGTGTCCCGCTAAAGCAGACTAGCCTACCTTTTTGTAATTCTTGTTTTGCGTCGTTAAATGAATTTCCAATATAACTCTGAACATACTTTGAATTTCTAAACCTAATAAGATTTTGTTCTTTCTCAACTTTTATATGCTTAACAAAGTTGCTATCTTCATCCATCTCAACGCCAAAAACCACTCCATTTCTTTGAAGTATATACTGTGCAATCGGTGTAAAGGCTCCACCTGAAGTACTCTGTCGAAGCACTTCTAAATCCTTATTCTGAACAATTTCTGATTGAACAACACCATATTTTTTGTTATTCTTCTCATTTAAGGGACACATCCGATCACAAAGGCCACAATTAACACAGGCGTCCATGTCGACTTTCGGATAAAGAAATCCCTCCTCATCCTCTATCATCGAGATACATTTCTGCGGACATATATTATAACAGGTTCCACACCCTGAACATTTTGTTTTATCATCTACTTTAATCACAAATCAGTACTCTCCTTATCCTCTAAGGCTTTCTGTAAATATTGATATGATTCTTCACGAATTTTTGCAAAGTTCTGGTGGACACTATTATAGTCGATTTCCATGTACAGACATTTTTGAATATCTTCTGTTCCTTCTAATATGCGTTCTGATACCCCTGCAAGCCGAAACAATGTGTCCAACCTACTATTCGTAGAAGATTTCGTTTTCCGTGCGTATCTTCTAAATGTAAAAAACACCTTCTTATAGAGCATCGAAAACACTGAGCAATGGAAAGAATCCGTGCATACATAAGTTGCATTCCGAATCAAATTCAAGAAATCCGCCGGATCAACATTATAAGGTGTCTCATCGGCATAGCCTTCATCGCTTTTCACAAATTCATCCAAGTGTGTCAGTGCGATAATCTTGCATCCTGTTGCTTCCCTCAATCGTTTTGCAAACTCTCGATGCGGTGGGTTATTGCCGAGAAAATAGCACAGAATGTATTTATCCTCTACGATCGGCTTATCTTTTTGGATGCTTAGCCATTCCTCTCCGGTAAACAGCAAGGTAGGGTCGCAAACAACAGGAACATAACGTCCTGCAAGCTCTTTTACAAGTTTCTGGCCCGATTCTTCTCGCACCCCAATATGCCGAATTTTCTTCAAAAAAAGAGCAGCTTTTCGGGACGAATCTTTCGGAAGGCCCGATTGACCAAAACTTGTTGCATATGCAATGGTGTTCACCGTTTCCGGCACAAAATTCAATGTGTAATAGTCCGCTGCAATATTTCCCGGAAGCCAAAGCTGGTCGCTCCCAACCAAAACGCTGGAATAACTTTCTTTACAGCTATTTCCAAGTTTTTTCTTTGATGTGTATTGTGGGGACATTCTAAACCATTTTTTGCTGAAATCATCAAACTTTTCATCGCGAATCCGCGACATTGCTGCATATTCATTTTTTGAGAACTTTTTTATGAGAACATTTTTTGCCATTCCCAACTTCGACAGCAAAATATCCGATGTTAAACTTGCTTTTGCAAAGTATAACAATTTGGCCTTCTGGATTTCATGATTAAATCCAGAAATATCAACTGTTTCATTCTCATAATTCAATTTGTCCAAAGCCATTTGGGTTGCTAGTGCCTGCAACATACTACCGTAATTGTGTTGAAAATAACACGAAACTATTCCTATTTTTTTCATTTAATATTCTCCATGATAACCGTTCTGTATATTCTCTGCAACAAAGTTGCCGAAAAAAAGGACAATGTAACCGTTATTATTGTATTTAGTAAAAGATTGCTCGTTAGTCCCATTGTTCTCAGTGGACCAACCATAAACATATAATGCGTAATATAAACAAAGTAAGATATATCATCAAACCAGTCGATGCTACTTCTTGATTTCAGATCAAAAATTTTCCTACTTAAAGAAAACAAACCAATCGCCAGTGCGGTATGTGTCAAATATACTAAAAGACAATCGTATATTACCGTTCCGTCCAGATATTTCATTGACACCAATCTAATAATCAGTGACAATATGATTATTGCTACCGCATTTACTTCTGTGATTTCTTTTTCCTTATTTCTAAAATAATAGCCAATAATATAAACCGAGGTATAAAGAATCGTCATCCCTCCGACATGACTCAAATAACACAGACCGTCTCCCACAGCAATCAGTATCAAAATGACGATTATTAACCGTTTTTTAATCTTTTGTAGAAACGGCGTAACTAAATAGCAGAGGAAAATAACACTTATAAACCATAGGTGCGCCCCCCCCCGATTTTTCCAAGCCAATACTGAGTGTTCGACAAATAAATCGGGATGTACTTCAATTTCATCGTTCCTTGATAAGCATGAATTCCAAATAGAAATAGCATAAAGATCCACATTGGAACTAAAACTTTTTTTACCCTTCCTAGCATCCAACTAAAAGCGTTTTGAATACTTTTTTGTCCATAAAGCCACCCAGACAGAAACAGGAAAATATAAACACCAACATTAAAAAATTGTCCTGTCTTTGCTATCGTCGAATTATTTAGTTCTTGAACAAGATGGCATAAAATAATGGAAGTCATCGAAAGAATTCTTATCATTTGAATTGATACATCTTTATTTTTCATGTTACTGACTAAGCCTCTTATTATATATTTCCATATATCTTTTTGCTTGAGCTTGAGTATCATAGTGATTCATCAAGTCAAGGTATGCTTGTTCCCGGTATTCTAAATTATTTTCTTTAATTGCAGAAACGAACTCCTCTACCGTATTGCAAACATAACCATTTTTTCGATTATGAATAACATCTCGATTTCCAATAACATTTGAAACAACGCACAGTTTTTTCATATACATTGCTTCTAGTAAGGAAATTGGAAGTCCTTCCCAAAGTGACGTTAGTACAAACACATCTGCGTTTATACTCTTCTTCAACGCTGTTTCTCTATCTACCCATCCTGTGACTTCTATGTTCGGTGCTGACAGTTCGCTTCTCAAATCACCATCACCAATCCACATAAATTTTATATTGGGCATTGCCTCTGCAATTTTATTAAACTGCGCTGGGTTCTTTTGATAACATATTCTTCCCAGTGTAAACACTGTAAATGGATGTTCTTCCTCTTTTACCTCTTTCAATCTTTCCTTCAACTTTTCAGCGTTTATAGCATTATCAACATAAGTAGCATTTGGAGTCAGTTTTAAGGATTCCTGATATTCGCCTTTGCTGCAACTTATAATTGTGCAGTTTCTATTTGCGAATACCTTCTCAATGCCCCAATAGATACCTCTTTTTATTACTCCTGCATCTTTCATTAAAAAGCTATATCCATGTGGTGTATAAAACAATGGAACATCTACTCCATTAAATGCAATACGCCCAATTACTCCTGCCTTACTACTATGCAAGTGGATAATATCCGGCTTGATTTCATCCGCGATTTTCTTTATCTCTTTTACTGCCGCCAATTCTTTTGTTGGTTTAATTTCTCTGCAAAAGTTTTTTACTTCTACAAGTTTAATTCGTTTGTCAAAATAATCTCTATAATTTTTAGGTGTTTGTTTCCGTACCGCGTATGCGATATACATATCGTATGTATCGACCAAGGCATTTGCCAAATCCACTATATAGGTAAAAACACCACCACCCATAGCTTCAACCACGTATAGTATCTTTTTCCGTTCTGTCAACACATTGTCCTCCCATAACTACTGACTTTCACGTCATTCTCCATGCCCTAATAAGCAAACTTTGAATGTCTTGAATATAATTTCCCAATCCACCCAAAAACTACGTTCCTTCACATACTTTACATCCAATGCCATCCACTCCTCAAAGGACAAATCGTTCCGATGGGGCGCGATTTGCCAATAGCAGCTCAATCCGGGTGTTACATATAAACGCTGCTTCTCATACTCACCGTACTGCTCTACCTCACGCGGCAAAGCGGGACGCGGGCCAACAATACTCATGTCTCCCTTGAGTATATTCCATAGCTAGGGCAGCTCATCGAGACTGGTTTTGCGGATAAACTTACCCACACGGGTAATCCGCGGGTCATCCTTGATTTTAAACACAGGGCCATCCATTTCATTCTGGTCGAGTAAATCCTCCAGTTTGGCTTCTGCATTCGGACACATAGAACGGAATTTATAAAACTTGAATGGTTTTCCATTACGACCAATCCGTTCTTGCGAAAAAATCGGCCCAGCCGACGGATCATTTATAACGATAGCAATGGCTGTGGCTAACATGACAGGCGACAGTACTATCAGTGCCAATGAGGATAAAATAATATCCTGCATACGCCGTCCAACCCAATATTGCCGATGACTGTAAAGATTTTCTTTTCGGTTAATTGTGGAATTCAAACTCATGATCATTGATTCTGGTCACACCATCCACTTTTGTTTCATCCATGCAGCCGTCACCGTTAGCCTTACACGCCACATGGTATTTAATAATTTTCTTGTTCTGATGGTACTCTGTGAGCTTATAAACAAAAGTCTCATATCCGCCATAAGCGCCTAAGCTCTTAGCTCCTACCAGAAATACGTGTTGTACTTCGTTTTCCTGCTGCATTCTTCCTACCCCTGTGTTCTTAAAATTTAAAAGTATCCTTCAGTCCCAGCCACTTCTGATCCTTATCGCTCAGGTTCAGGGCCGTACCGTCTTCCAGCATATAGCCCTCTGCACTTGCACTGCCATTGTACTCACCCTTCAGTTCCGGCCACTCAATACCGATCTCTGGGTCGTTCCAAGCCATACCGCCCTCATCGTTCGGATGCCAGAAGTCATTCACCTTATAGCAGAACTCTGCTTCATCGCTCATAACAAGGAAACCGTGTGCAAATCCCTCCGGAATGAGGAACTGCTTCTTATTCTCAGCAGACAAAGTCACACCATACCACTTACCATAAGTTTCGGAATTGCTTCTAAGATCAACAGCGACATCAAACACTGTTCCGCGCACAGCGCGTACCAGCTTGCACTGCGGATACTGCTTCTGGAAATGCAAACCGCGCAGCACGCCCTTCGTGGACATGGACTGATTATCCTGTACAAAATGAATGTCGATGCCAGCTTCCTTCATATCTTTCTCGTTGTAGGTTTCCATAAAATAGCCACGGGCATCACCGTGCACAGCAGGCTCAATCACACAAAGGCCCTCGATGCCACCTACATTTTTCTCAACTTTAATCTGTCCCATCTTCTCTATCTCCTCTTACTGCTCGATTTCTTTCAGGTATCGGCTCAGTGCATCCTGCCAAGTCGGAAGCGGAGTAAAGCCTGCCTCCACCAGCTTGCTCTTATCCAAACGACTATTGAACGAACGAGCAGCTTTGCTCAGACCATACTCCGCCGTGGTCACTGGCAGGACTTCCGTCTTCCATCTAGCCTGACGGTGGATTTTTTTGTGAAATCGTACCAACTGATGTAGTCACTCTCATTAGTTACATGGTAGCACGCTAAGGGAGAGCCCAACGTATCCAGTTCCAGCCACTGCAATTTTGTATTTTTTCATATTTTTCTCCTCACTTTTCTCTTTATAAAACAGCAATAAGCCTACGGCGGGTCGCACAAAGGCAATCCACCGTAGGCTTGAACTCTCCTTCAATCTTTATTTGTTGCTCCTTTTTGTGGGTCAAAACAGAGCTTCCAAAAGCCACCTACATATAGCCCTCAGGATTTCCCGCTTCTTGCAGTTTTTCAACAAATAAAACATTTGAAGGACAACTCAAGCCGTCAAAACCCTTTAGTTATCGTGGTATTTCTTGGTTGACCCTATTATATCTCTAGCCCCTGTACCCGCAACAGCAATCTTATAATTTTCCACCTTTTTCTCCTCCTACGCTTTTAAAATCTATTCGTTAAAACGTTTTTCTCATCTATTTTCACATCAAACCAATATATTTCCAGACAACACAAAGAGCGGATAGGCTCGTGCACCTGTCCGCTGGCTGTCACCCCACCCTCATGGTCGAGATTTCTTCCTGTGCGGCATTTCTGCCACCCAAAAAGATCAGTCGTTCATTCTTCGGGTAAGAAAATATGAACTTCGGGTTGCGGAGCCTTTCATTCTCTGCCGTACCCTTGTCCCTATTATGACAGCCGCGTATTATATCTCCATCCCCTCTCCGCTGAATGGTCGGAACATATTTCTGGCAGATTCCAGCGTATTCAATTTTACTGGCATCATCATATTCCGCACCGCTCACATGATGTCCCGATCTGTTGTAGCATGTCACCTGACAGCCCTGCTGCGCCATCCGTGTGCACAGCTCTTTTACCACGATCTCTACTCCGCCCTCTCTCGACCACCTTTTGTGGCCAAAAACAGCAAGCCTCAATTTCTCTTTCATTTTCCCTTTCCCGTCGCTTTCCCCATTTAGGGATCTCATCCCCATACCGTGCCAAACTCCGGCCCGGTTTCCTTTACATCACAAAAAGCCCGGACGCATTTACGCCCAGGTTTTTGACTGATTTACGCCGCAATTCATTGACATTTTATTTCCAGAATCATCAATATCAATTTCGTAAATGTATTTATCGACACTAAAAACATTTTACCATTTTTTCCTTTGGGATACAATACTTTTCAGCTGTATCATTGCCTGCTTCATGGCTAAGATTTCCGTACTTTATTCCGTCTTTTTGTTGCAACATATTCATTTTGGAAAGAAACTCGTTCCATTGCTTTTTTCAGCAAAAAAACACCCTTCCCCTCACGGAAACCCGCAAAAGGAAGGGTGTTGAACTCAATATCCTGTTGTCACGCCAATCACAGCATGTTCGTACCAGCGAAGCCGGTATCAACTGTTATTCAGCACGGCACCTCAAGCGCTTTTGAGCGTAGAGCTATGATTAGCAGTTCTCAGCGAAGTACTTAATGGTACGGACCATCTGAGAGGTGTAGGAGTTCTCGTTGTCGTACCAAGACACGACCTGAACCTGATAGGTGTCGTCGTCGATCTTAGCGACCATGGTCTGGGTAGCATCGAACAGAGAGCCGTAACGCATGCCGATGACATCGGAAGAAACGATCTGATCCTCGTTGTAGCCGAAGGACTCAGAAGTAGCAGCCTTCATAGCAGCATTGATGGACTCCTTGGTGACATCCTTGCCCTTGACGACAGCAACCAGAATGGTGGTAGAGCCGGTGGGAACAGGCACACGCTGAGCAGAACCGATCAGCTTGCCGTTCAGCTCGGGGATGACCAGGCCGATAGCCTTAGCAGCGCCGGTGGTGTTGGGAACGATGTTCTGTGCGCCAGCACGAGCACGGCGCAGATCGCCCTTGCGCTGAGGACCATCCAGGATCATCTGGTCGCCGGTGTAAGCATGAACAGTGGTCATGATACCGGAGACGATGGGGTAGGTCTTGTTCAGGGTGTTAGCCATGGGAGCCAGGCAGTTGGTGGTGCAGGAAGCAGCAGAAATGACCTGATCCTCAGCGGTCAGGGTCTTCTCGTTGACGGAGAAGACAATGGTCTTCAGATCGTTGCCTGCGGGAGCAGAGATAACGACCTTCTTTGCGCCAGCCTGAATGTGAGCCATGCTCTTCTCCTTGCTGGTGTAGAAGCCGGTGCACTCCAGAACGACATCAACGTTCAGTTCGCCCCAGGGAGCGTCCTTTGCGTCCTTAACAGCGTAGATCTTGATCTCCTTGCCGTCAACAATGATGGAGTCCTCGGTAGCCTCGACGGTGTGCTTGCCCTCGCCGATCTTGCCGCAGAAAGAACCCTGAGCAGTATCGTACTTCAGCAGGTGAGCCAGCATCTTGGGGCTGGTCAGGTCGTTGATTGCGACGACCTCGTAACCCTCAGCATCAAACATCTGACGGAAAGCCAGACGACCAATACGACCGAAACCATTGATAGCAACTCTAACAGCCATGTTAATAGTACCTCCTAATTATTTTACCCATAATCGGATAAATCACGGTATCTTTATTTTAGACCAAAACGCAGAAAGTTTCAAGTGTCTGCCAAAAAATTAACAAGAGATTCACTGCATTTTTTGCTTTTGTACGATTTTAATTCCTTTCATTCCCTGCTTTTCGGCAATTGCGCCAACAGAGTGCCAACATTTTTGTCAGCTCTCCCCGTTCATGCAGGCTGCAGCGCACGCTCCGCCAATGCCGCCCACGCAGCAAAGGCCCAGTCCGGCAAAGATCTCCGGCCAGACAGCCGGTGTGGCCCAGCTCAGGCCGCTCATCAAAACCAGTACGTAGGGCAGCTGCCAGCACAGGCAAAGTGCAAATGCGGCAAGCCCGGCTGCGCACAGTGTTTTGCCATTGCCCGGCTGCGGGACATGCAGCGCCCGGGCCAGCGCTGCCAAAAACACCAGTGCCGCAAGCGCCTGCCACACCGCCGCTGTAGGGGTCACGCGGTGCCAGCTGGAGCTGTTCTCCATAAAGCGCAACAGCACGTTCCAGTAGAACAGCAGACTGCCCGCCACGGCCAGATACAGCCCGCCAAAGGGCTTTTTCCACTCGTTGGGGCTGAGCCAGCAGCGGCCTATGGTGCTGAGCCACGCGGAGCACAGGCATTCCAGAATGCACCGCACAAAGCCGCCCAGACCGGAAGCTGCGCCCAGCGCGATCTGTGCACCCGCTGCGGCCAGAAAACATACTGCACCGACAAAAGCCAGAATACCGGCCAGCGGCCTGCGGCTACGCACCGCTTCCGAGCGGGAAGGCTGTGTACGGCCCACAAGCACTGCAGCCAGCACCACGATACCCAGTGCCAGATAGCGCCACCACACCGAGCCGACCACGCACAAACCGGTGACGGCATCGGTGCCAAAGGCAAGGTCTGCCGCGCGCAGCACGCCCAGCAGAATGCTCAGGATAAAAACGAACAAAACAGAAGGATTCATCAGCGTTCCTCGATCGGCTTATATTTCTGGCGCACGCCCAGATACTTGTAAGCGGGACGAATGATACGGTTGGCGAATACCACCTCTTCCACGCGGTGTGCACACCAGCCGGGCACACGGGCAATGGCGAACAGCGGGGTGTAAATATCCTCAGAGATGCCCAGCATGTTGTAGATCAGGCCGCTGAACAGGTCCACGTTGGCGCACACCGGCTTGGTGCTGCCCTTTTCCTCGGCAAAGATGCCGGGGGCCAGCCGTTCGATGCTGCACAGCATATTATACTCTTCCTCAAAGCCTTTGTCGTAGGCCAGATGGCGGGCGCGCTGCTTCAGGATCACCTCACGAGGGTCGCTGATGGTGTACACCGCGTGGCCCATGCCGTAGATCAGGCCGGAGCCATCGCCCGCCTGCTTGCGCAGGATGCGGCGCAGATACTCGCGCACCTCATCGTCGTCCTCGGGGTTTTCCACATGCTTGAGGATATCCTTCAGCTGACGGTTCACCATCAGGTTGGCACCGCCGTGCTTGGGGCCCTTCAGTGCACCGATGGCCGCCGCGATTGCGGAGTAGGTATCGGTGCCGGAGGAGGACAGCACACGGGTGGTAAAGGTGGAGCAGTTGCCGCCGCCGTGGTCGGCGTGCACCAGCAGGCACATATCCAGCAGCTTTGCTTCCTCGTGGGTGAACTTCTGGTCCGGACGGTAGGTGCTGAGGATGTGCTCTGCCGTGCTCTGGCCGGGCTTGGGCAGGTGGAAGAACATGCTCTGCTTATCGTAGTAGCGGCGTTTCATCTGGTAAGCGTTCACCATCATGGTGGGCATGCTGGCGATCAGATTGATGCTCTGGCTCAGGATGTTCTCCAGACTCAGATCCTCGGCGTGCTCATCGTAAGAGTAAAGGCCCAGCACGCAGCGCTGCAGCTTATTCATGATATTGGGCGAGGGGGCGTTCATGGTGTCCATGAAGCCTTCCGGCAGGGCGCGGTGCTCTGCCAGGATCTCACAGAAATCGTCCAGCTGCTCCCGGTTGGGCAGACTGCCGAACAGCAGCAGCCAGATCACCTCTTCAAACACAAAGCGGTCATTGCGGTAGGCCTCGTCCACGATCTCGTTGATGTTCACACCGCGGTAGATCAGCTTGCCGGGAGTGGGGATCACATGGCCTTCCTGATCCTTTTTATAGCCCACAACGTCGCAGACGTTGGTCAGGCCGGCCAGCACACCAGTGCCATCCGGGTTGCGCAGGCCGCGCTTGACCCCCAGACGTTCGCTCGTCTCCGGATCGATGTAGTTGTTGGCAACATATTCCTCACACAAAGTCCGCATTGTGTTCGGGTCCAGCGTTGCCACCTCCGAATGTGCAAAATTCATAAGGGGAATTCTCCTTTCATCCTATTTATATACTTTCCCGCCCACCCTCAATGATGGGTATAATGCTATATTATCGCTTTTGACGAGTAAATTCAAGCATCAACTGCACCGTTCAGCGTACAAAAAGCCGGTTTGGTGCTTTTTTGCGCTTGCACCACAAAAGGCTTTTTCCCTGTTTCGCATCTTTTTTCAGGGTATATCCGGTATTCTGATTAAAAAAACACCGCTGTCGGAGGGTTTGGGACTATGAAAAAGTTTTTTCTGCCAATCTTTGCGGTCCTGCTGGTGCTGGGCAGCATTCTGCCGCTGGCTGCCTACCGGATCACACGCGCCGTGCTCAGTGGGGCAGAGCCCGCATCTTCTGCCGTATCTTCGCCTGCAGCATCTGCGCAGCCGCCAAGTGCCGTGCCTTCTGCGGATGCCGAGACCTTTCTGGTGGAGGATCAGGCCACCGGACAGGTGTTGGAGCTTTCCCGTCAGGAATACGTTCTGGGTGCTGTCGCCGCCGAGATGCCGGTGAGCTGGCCGGACGAAGCGCTCAAGGCACAGGCCGTTGCCGCCCACAGCTATGCGCTCTACTGCCGGGACCACACCACCCTGCAAAGCGGCGCCTGGCTCACTGCCGACCCAGCCCGGCGGCAAGGCTGCCTGACCGAGCCGGTGCTGCGCAGCTACTGGGGCACCGCCTACGAGCAGAATTACGCCCGCCTCTCCGCCCTTGTGGACGAGGTCTTGGATGAGATACTTTATTATGAGAATGCTCCTGCCTGCGCCAGCTACTTTGCCATTTCCAATGGGCAGACCGAGGCCAGCGAAAATGTATGGGGTTCCGCCCTGCCCTACCTCATTTCAGTGGACAGCAGCACCGACCGTTCCGCTGACAACTACGAATACACCGTCACCTTTTCCGCAGAGCAGGTGCAGCAGGCCCTTGCAGGCCTTGGCATTTCTGCCGACCTCGCCGCGCCGGAGGGCTGGTTCGGCCCGGCAGCGCTGACCAGCGCCGGATACACAAGAACCGTCACGGTCTGCGGGCAGACCGTTTCCGGCACGACCCTGCGCCGGGCGCTGGGCCTGCGCAGCACATGCTTTACGGTACAGTACCAGAGCGGGAATTTCAGCTTTACCACCCGGGGTTACGGCCACGGTGTGGGCCTGAGCCAGTGGGGCACAAAGGCCATGGCGGAGCAGGGCAAAAGCTATGCCGATATTCTGGCACACTACTACCCCGGCACGCAGCTGCAAGGATGAAAAAGCGGCCCGCACCGCAAAGGCACAGACCGCTTTTCTATTCACTCTTTTTCTTATACCCGCACCATATCCGGGGTGATCTCGGCCAGAGAATGCGCACCGCACATCTGCATGGTGTCAGCCAGCTCACCGGCCAGCTTATCAATGTAGCACTTCACACCTTCCTCGCCGCCGCCATACACAGCCGTGACGAACGGGCGGCAGATCAGCACGCCGTCTGCACCCAGTGCCAGTGCTTTGAACACATCCACACCGGTGCGGATGCCGCCGTCCACCAGGATCTTCACGCCGGTGCCCTTGAGGGCTGCTGCGATCTCCGGCAGCACCTCGGCAGTGGCCGGGCACTGATCCAGCACGCGGCCGCCGTGGTTGGACACCACGATAGCAGCCGCGCCGGCTTCCTTTGCCTTCAGTGCGCCCTTAACGGTCATAACGCCCTTGACGATGAAGGGGCGCTCGGCCAGCTTGACGATCTCGGCAAGCTCTGCCACGCTCTTGCTGCCTGCGGGCGGAGTCATGTTCTTCAGGAAGGGCAGACCAGCTGCATCCACATCCATGGCCACGGCAAAGCAGCCGCTGGCCTTGGCCTCGGCCATCTTTTCCTTAATGGTATCAATGTTCCAGGGCTTGATGGTGGGCACGCCGCAGCCGTTTGCTGCGCCAATGGCCTTGGTGGCCATCTCCATAACGGTGGGGTTGGTGCCGTCGCCGGTAAAGGCAGCGATGCCGTTCTCTGCACAGGCGCGCACCAGCACATCATTATAGGTCATATCGGTATAGGCTTCGGAGTAGTGCAGGTTCACAGCACCCACCGGGCCTGCAAAGAACGGGTACTTGAAGCTCTTGCCAAACAGCTCAATATGGGTGTCCGGGGTGCCGCCCTCGCACAGGGTGTCCATGTTCACGCGGATCTCGGCCCACTTATTATAATTGCGGATGGCCGTATCGCCCACACCCTTGGCACCGGGGCCCGGGATCTGGTTTTTGCAGGCCACGCCGTTGCACACCGGGCAGGCCTTGCAGTATTTTCCAATGCACTCACGGGCATTGGCCAGCACTTCAGGATAAGTCATAAGAAAACATCCTCCTTTTTTATTCCACTCTGCGGCCGCAAAGATTTCCCGCCGCAGTACTCTCCTGCTTCATCATAGTCCGGTTCAACCGCTTCGTCAAGGGTTTTTGCTGCATCCCTGAATTTTTTGCCGTTTTTTGCCTGCACAGAGATGTCGTTTTGAAAAAACCCATTTTTTTCAAAAAATCCTTGACAAAAGCGGTTCTTTCAGGTATTATAGTGTGGCGCTGCGGCGTACAACCGAATATGGAAAGATGGCTGAGTTGGTCTAAGGCGCACGACTGGAAATCGTGTAACGTGTCAAAAGCGTTCTGGGGTTCGAATCCCCATCTTTCCGCCAGAAATCCGGAACCTTTGGGTCCCGGATTTTTTGTTTTATCTTCTCATTTTTCATTTTTTTAAAAAAGTGCTTGACAAATGCGCACCTTTCAGGTATTATAGTGTGGCGCTGCGGCGTACAACCGAATATGGAAAGATGGCTGAGTTGGTCTAAGGCGCACGACTGGAAATCGTGTAACGTGTCAAAAGCGTTCTGGGGTTCGAATCCCCATCTTTCCGCCAGAAATCCGAAACCTTACGGTTTCGGATTTTTTGTTTTTTCAGCGCTTCTCTGTTCTGCCTTGACTTTTGTCCGCTGTTCCGCTATGCTGAATAAAACATCTGAGGGAGGATTTTTTTATGGCATCTTCCAAACGAAAAAAGCACGGCGCGGGCTATGTGGTCCTGATCGCAGTGCTCATTCTTGCACTGCTTGCAGTCGTGGTCGCTGCAACCGGGTACAGTCTGGTAGCCCGCCGGGTGAAAGCGCTGCAGGCAGGCGCGGCCTTTACCTTTGATTATGAGATCACATCCACAGCCGATTCCCCTGCCCTTTACACCATCCTGCAAAAGACAGGCTCCACCAAGGGCACCGTCAACGGCCTGTATGCGCCGGACGCACTGCAGCTGAGCATCTCGGCCCCGGATGCCGTTATCCCGGCAGGCCCGCTCACCCGGGTGTATATCAGCAGCAGCGAGACCTTATACGATGTCGGGCAGCTGTACAAAAATATCCGCTCTTCCATCACCGGCAGCTACCCGCTGGCGAGCCTTCTGCTGCCGGACTGGAGCCTTGGCAGTTATATCTCGCAGGCCCAGCTGGCAAGCCTGCTGGGTGTGGACACCACAGCCACCAGCCTGCAGGACATGACCGAGTTTGAGCTTCCGCAGAAAAAGCTGCAGCGCGTACAGCCGGAAAACGCAAAGGACGGCTACCTTTATTTTCAGCTGGATACCGGTGATGCCAGCGCCAATGCACCGGTACTTGTTATCGGGCTGGAAAAGAGCAGGTTCTTTGCAGATGCCATCCCGGTGCACATCCTGCTCACCATCCCGGAACACGGGGTCAGCATCCGGCTCACTGGCACCGTGAGTGCCCAGACCGTGGTGCTCACTGCGCCCACATCCCGCATGAAGGACGAAGATATCCAGACGCTGGTGCAGATCCGCGATACCATCCAGAGCGTGCTGCAGTTCGTGCAGACCGCTGCCAACAGCGTACAGAACGCGGGCTGATCTTTCCGCAAACATCAAAAGCCAGAAACGGCAGCAGTCGTTTCTGGCTTTTGTTCTGTCATTTTACCGGTCGAGGATGCGGCCATCGGTGGAGAAGGTGACTACATTCCACGGGATGAACTTTCCGCTGTTCTTCAGAGCAGTGATGGCAGCGTGCTCCAACCCGCCGCAGCAGGGCACCTCCATGCGCAGCACGGTCACGCTCTTGATATCATTGCTGCGGATGATCTCGGTCAGCTTTTCGCTGTAATCCACAGCATCCAGCTTCGGGCAGCCGATGATGGTCACATGGCCCCTCATGAACTCCTCGTGGATATTGGCGTAGGCATAGGCGGTGCAGTCGGCGGCGATCAGCAGCTTGGCACCGTCAAAGTAGGGCGCGTTCACCGGCACCAGCTTGATCTGGCAAGGCCACTGTGCCAGCTGGGACTGCATGGGCACTGCGGCTGCGGCAGGTGCGGTCTGCTCACGGTGGAACTGTTTCATCATGCTGCCCGGGCAGCCATGGAACGCCGGTGCGGCGGGCTGTGCCTGCTGCTGGGCGGCAGCGGCCTTTTTCTGCTTGTTTTCCAGCACAGCCTGCTCGTCATAAGCGGCGGCTTCGCGCTCGGTAAAGGTGATGGCACCGGTGGGGCATCCGGGCAGGCAGTCGCCAAAGCCGTCGCAGTAGTCGTCCCGCATCAGCTTGGCCTTGCCGTTCACAAGGCCGATGGCACCCTCGTGGCAGGCGGTGACGCAGGCACCGCAGCCGTTGCATTTTTCTTCGTCTATATGAATGATTTTGCGGATCATGGAAAAATCCTCCTTGCTTTGATGTTCTGAGTATACTATAATCAGACCGTGCTTTCGGTTGTTATAACCACAGAAAGAGGATTTTTATGAAAAAGATCGCGTCGCCCCTATTTCAGGATCTTTCAGAAGCCGAGCTGGATACCCTTGCCGCTGCCGGGCACCTGCGCACCCGGCAGTTTGCAAAGCACGAGGTCATCTTCCACGCCGGAAGCTGCGTGCGGGAGATCGGCATTGTGCTGCGTGGTTCCGTGCACATTGAAAATCTGGATCTCTGGGGCACCAAAAGCATCCTGAGCAGCGTAGGTGCCGGGCAGGCCTTTGCCGAGACCTACGCCTTTTGCGGCGAGGCCTTGATGGTGGATGCTGTTGCGGCCGAACATTGCGAAATACTGTTCCTGCACACTGCCGCCTTTACCGATGCGCGGATCGAGCCAGCGCTGCAGGACAAGCTGCTGCGCCGCCTGCTGGCGGTGTCCATGCGCAAGAACCTCAGCCTTTCGCAGCGCATCTTCTGCACAACGCCCAAGACTGTGCGCGGACGGCTGCTGACCTATTTTTCCGCACAGGCAGCACGCTGCGGCAGGATGGCGTTCGAGGTGCCCTTCAACCGCCAGCAGATGGCCGACTACCTCAATCTGGACCGCAGCGCCCTCTCCAAAGAGCTGTGCAAAATGCGGGACGAAGGTTTGCTGGAATTTGATAAAAACCGCTTTGTTTTAAAGCAGCTTCCAGAATAACCAAAAGCGCCCGCCGGGCAGGGCTGGACCTCCGGCGGGCGCTTTCATTTTAACAGGTCAACAGAACGAGATCAGACCGTCTCCTTCTTCTTGCGGGGTGCGCACTTGCGCTTGGGCTTCTCCGCAGCGGGCTTTTCCTCTGCAGGTACTTCTGCCTTTGCAGGCTCTGCTTTTTCGGCAGCCTTGGCGGCGGTCTTACGGGCAGGCTTTGCGGGCTTTTCTGCCGGTGCTGCGGTCTCTGCCTTCCCCTCTTCTGCCTTGGCGGCAGCCGCCTTTTTGGTGGTGCGGGGCTTGCGGGCTGCAGTCTTCTTGGCCGGTGCCTTTTCTGCAGCGGGTGCAGCTTCAGCGGAAGCCTCCACAGCAGGTTCCTCGGCCTTCTTTGCGGCACGCTTTGCGCGCTCCTTCACCTCGGCAATGGTCCACAGCTGGTCATCTGCGCCGGACACCTCCTGCCAGATCTGCAGCACGGTGCCAACCGCAGCGCCCATGCCAACGGTGTCCACGCACTTGCCGCCGGCCCAGGAAGAGCGCAGGCGCACAGTTCCTTCCGGGGTGGGCTGAACGGTCCACATCTGAGAGGTACCGCCCACATCCTCCCACAGGTGCAGCCAGGTGCCGTTGGCGGTGCCGGTCATGGTCAGGTCCAGCAGCTTGCCGGATGCGCGGTTGCGGATGCGGTAAACGCCGTCACCCACGCGGATAAAGCTCCACTCCTGCTCAGGCTTATGCTCGTACTTGCCCAGACGGACGGTACCGGCTTCCTTGGTGCCCTCCACGGCCTGAATGACGTTGCCGGTGTGCGCGGCAATGGTGTAAAAGTGATCGGCTTCGATCACGGTCTGTGCAACAGTTTTCATGGTTTGTTCCTCCTATGGATCGCAGCCGCCCGGCTCTGCCTGCGGCTGCCGCTTGTATTTTGTATGCAGCCTGTACAGATGCACAGGCTCTTTTGTTTCCCTTATGGTAAATGATACCACATATCGTGATTTTCTACAAGCAATTCGACCAGCCTTTAGCAAAACAGACAAAAACAGTCAAGCTTTCCGTCCGTTTTTCTCCCGCTCCATGGGCATTTCAGGCACCATTCTGTGCCGGTTCGGCTCTCGACTTTTTGCCGCAGCTGCGTTATACTATGGAACGTGCATCCCGTGCACACATTTAAATTATCCGCCGCTCTGCTGCTGGGCGGCTTTTCTTGACCTATTCCTTATGATAAAAGGAGGTTTTTTCATGTCAGCAGACGAGCTCAACATTCAGCAATACAAAAAAATGACCGAGACACCCATTCCAAAGCTGATCCTCGGTCTTGCCGCCCCTACCATTTTAAGTATGCTCATCACCAGCATCTACAACTTGGCCGATACCTTTTTTGTGGGCCAGATCTCCACCAGCGCTTCCGGTGCGGTGGGCATTGTTTCCAGCCTGATGGCCATTATTCAGGCGCTTGGCTTTACACTGGGCCACGGCTCCGGCACCATCATCAGCCGCAGCCTTGGCAGCCGGAACACCGATGCCGCCACCCGCTTTGCTTCCACCAGCTTTTTTACTGCTCTGGCCGCTGGCGTGGTGCTGGCCGTTGTGGGCCTTGCCACTCTGCCCAGCTTCATGATGCTGCTGGGCAGCACCGAGACCATTCTGCCCCACGCCTGCGCTTATGCACGGCCCATCCTCATTGCAGCCCCGCTTATGATCTCCAGCCTTGTGATGAACAACATCCTGCGCTATGAGGGCAAGGCGAACTTTGCCATGATCGGCCTTGTGACCGGCGGCGTGCTGAACATTGTGCTGGATCCCATCTTGATGTTCGGCTTGGGCCTTGGCACCGCCGGTGCAGGCATTGCTACGGCTCTCAGCCAAAGCATCAGCTTCTGCATCCTGCTGTCCATGTTCCTGCGGGGCAAAACCGTCAGTCAGTTCCGTATTACTGCCGTCACCCGTGAAGCGTGGGAGTTCGGCATGATCCTGGTGGGCGGCGCGCCCAGCTTTGGCCGTCAGGGCCTGCAGAGCATCGGCGGCATGCTGCTGAACATTGCCGCCCGCAGCTATGGCGATGCCGCTGTGGCCGGCATGAGCATCGTTTCCCGCATTTTCATGTTCATCATCTCGGTAGCCATTGGCGTTGGGCAGGGCCTGCAGCCGGTGGCCGCGTTCAACTACGGTGCGCGCAAATTCCGCCGGGTACAAAAAGCTGCAGTTTTTACCATGGGTGCAGCCTTTTGTATGCTGGTGGTGCTGGTGAGCCTGTGCTGGGTCAACAGTGATGCCCTCATCCGCCTGTTCCGCGACGACCCGGAGGTTACCGCCGTGGCTCTGCCCGCCTTCCACTATCAGTGCCTTGCCATTCTGCTGCAGCCGGTCATTGTGGTGGCAAACATGACCTTCCAGAGCGTGGGCAAAGCCGGGCGCGCCACCTTTCTGGCCTGTTGCCGTCAGGGCGTGTTCTTCATTCCGCTCATCCTCATTCTGCCCCGCACTTTCGGCCTTGTGGGCGTAGAGATCTGCCAGCCCATTGCGGATGCGCTCACCTTTATTGTTTCCCTGCCGTTCCTGCTGGCCTTCCTCAAGCAGCTGGACCGGATGGACGATGCTGAAAAAGCCAAAGCACAGTCCTGAACGTCTGTCATAAAACTGTAATCAACAGCCGTGTTTTCCTGCAATGGAATGCGCGGCTGTTTCGTATTATAATTGAACTGGAAAACCTTTCCGGCTTTCTTTTAAAATTTGTTCCTTTCCATACTGTAAGGAGTGATCTTTATGAAGCGTAACGTTTGCCGCATAGGCAGCGCTGCTGTATGCGCTGCCCTGTGCCTTACCCTTGGCTGCAGCTGCAGCGTGCTGCCGCCCGCTTCCGGCAAGCCTGCTGCTCCTGCTTCCTCAGTGCCCACCGATGCACACGGGGATCCGCTTTACGACAGCTCCCGGCTGGACGACGGAAAGCTGCGGATTCTTTACGGTTACGACAATTCCGGCAGTGCCTGCACCGTTCTGTGCGGCAGCAAGGTGCTGTACCAGTCTTTCCGCAGCGAGAACGTGAACCTTTTGCAGGACACCGTGACCGGTGAGACCAACTACTGGTTCCGCACCTGGGCCGACCCGGACGCTTATTGCGGACGGCGCAGCGGCCTGTTTGACAAAAACGACAATGAAGTCATGACCTTTGAGGGGGAGCAGAACGCCTCCATGCAGAACGGTCTGCTGGTGCTGCAGGAAGCCCACGCCGTGAACGGCAGCTACGAAAACGGCTACGACGATTACGGCACCTGTCAGGTGATCGACCTTTCCACCGGCGAACGTCTGCCCGTGCCGGATGGCGCATACCGCTGCATCGTCTGCGGGGACTATCTGGTGTTCAACTGCTACGCCCGCCCGGCAGGCCTTGCTGAGGATGAGTGGGACGACAACATAAACCTGAACAGCTGGGTCATTATACAGACGAAGGACGGTACACAGACTTACGGCGCAGATGCCACTACTGCCATAAGCCTTTCCTATGCGGCGGACAACCTGACCGAATGGGTGGAGCTGGACACCTGCCACGCCAGCGGCGAGCCAACGGACGAAACGCTCTATAACCCCGCCACCGGCGAAAGCTTCACCGGCTTCCGACAGGTATGCGGCAGCGGCACCGCCTGCTGCGAGACCAGCGATGGCCGCTACGAGCTGCGGGATCTCACCACTGTGGACCGCACCCTCATTGGCACCTTCGACGACCAGCCCAGCAGTTATTTCCCGGGCTATGTGGTCACATGGCGCACGAACGGCGGCTTCGGCTATGATCTGCACGACCTTGTTACCGGTGAGGTGACACCGCTGTACGCTTCCAGCGTCATGAGCGACACCATCGCCCTTTACTATGAGGACGGACGGTTGAAGGTGTTCGACACCGAAACCGGCGATTTGATCACTGATACCACCGTGGAGCCAGTGGAGGGCCAGCAAAGCGTGATGATGGATAACAAGGGTGACGGCTACGTCTGGCTGGAGCTGCGGGATAACGATAACTTTGAGACCACCGCCACCCGCGTGTACGGCCCCGAGGGCCTTGTCTCCGACCTGACCCATCTGCAGGACAAGTATTATGCCCTGAACTATCTCATCACCACACCGGAGGGCAGGCCGCTGTACTGTGGCAACGCCAATGCGCCCAGCAGCAACGGCTCAATGTGTGACGTGCTGGATGAAAACGGCAACATTGTGTTCTATGGCCTTGGCAGCTGCTACAGCTACTACGACAACAGCCTGAACCAGCTGCCAGAACACGTGTTCGTTGCAAAACGCGGCTTTTACTACGGCTGGATGGATACCGACGGCAAATGGCTTTACTGCCAAAGCATCTTCTCTTCCATCAATGCCGACGACGAAATGGGCTACTGACCCAATAGGAGGAACGCCTTATGAAAAATGCTAAAATTTCCCGCCGAAGCTTTCTGCTGGGCCTTGCCGCCTTCTCTGCCGCAGGCGTTCTGACCGCCTGCAAGGGGGCTGACACCCCCGCCAGCAGCGCTTCCACCTTGCCGGAAGCCCCCGCCTCTTCCGTGAGCGAGCTTGAACCCATCGGGCTGTTCTCGCCGGAAGAGTTTCCCAAGCTGGACGGCAGCACCGCCTGCATCCCGCTGATGGCGCAGATGATGGCCGATACCACCGGCATCGATCTGGAAGTAGCCCAGAGCGGCATTTCGGTCAGCACCACGGCCTACGCATGGGAAAATTTTGGCCTGTATCCGGATGAGGATTACACCGCCAAGATGCTGGTGGTGTACGAAGCGCCGGACTATGTGAAGGAAGAACTGCAGGAGGCCGGTGCCCAGCTGGAACAAAAGCCCATTGGCCGGGACGCACTGGTGTTCATTGTGAATGAGAACAATCCGGTCCAGAGCCTGACCCGGCAGCAGCTGAAGGACATCTACGCCGGTAAGATCACCAACTGGAAGGATGTGGGCGGTGACGACCTTGCCATCGTACCCTTCCAGCGGGGCGAAGACTCCGGCAGCCAGACCCTGTTCCGCAAGCTGCTCATTCAGGGCGGCGAACTGATGGACCCGCCCACCGAGCTGGCTCCCGCTGCCATGGGTGAGCTGGTGGACAGCATCGCCGCCTACAACAACAGCGCCAATGCCATCGGCTTCTCGGTCTACTACTACATCGACCAGATGTACTCCCAGCCCGGCCTGCGTCTGCTGGCCGTGGACGGCGTGACCCCTTCCAACGACACCATCGCCAGCGAAAGCTACCCGCTGTGCAACGAGTTCTATGCCGTTCTCCATGCGGACGCTGCCGCCGACAGCCCGGAACGCCAGCTTTACGACTGGCTGGATACCGCCGCCGGACAGGACTGCATCAAAAAATCCGGCTATGTAGCGGTGGCACCCGCCACCGGAACCACGGTGGATTGATCCTGCTGAATTGACACCTTTCTGCGTTTCTGCTACAATAAAGAAAAACTTCTGTCAAAAGTTTTGCAGCAGTTTACCGAAAGGAAGACTATTGTATGGAATACCCTGCAGAGCACTCTTCTACCGTAAACCATGTGGAAAGCCACTGGCGCACCCAGCTGCGCAACCGCATCATTCAGGCATCCAGCCTGCTGGAGATCCTGCTGTCCGGCCTTGTACTCATTGGTCTGCTGTTCAGCGCCGTGCCTCTCATCAAATGGATGCCGGGCCTTTTGTTCTACGGCAACGAGGTGGAGATCCGCAGCTTTCTGGAACGCAGCCTTGATATCGTGATCGGCATTGAGTTCATCAAAATGCTGGCCAAGCACAGCCCCGGCAGCAGTCTGGAGGTTTTGCTGTATGCCATTGCCCGCCATCTGGTAGTGGGCCACGACTCCGCACTGGAAAACCTGCTCAGCGTGGGAGCCATCGCCCTGATCTTTATTGTGCGCAAGTTCTTCTTTGTGCCAGCCTTTGGTGCCCACCTGCCGGACGGCCATCCGGCACCGGATCTTTCTCCAAAGCAGAGCGGCATCCCGGCAGAGGAGTTTATCTCCCGTCTGAAAGACCGCGCCAAGGCCGAGGCGGCCGAGGCCATTCCTTCCGAAGAAGAGACTTTTGACGAGTACGATTTTGAGCAGGCCGCCCCGGAACCAAAATAACATAAACAAATATGCCCCGCAGCACTGCCGGAAAACCAGCAGGCTGCGGGGCATTTTATAATGCTTTTATTTTTTATTGTGCTTTCCGAAGCGGTACTCTTTGCCCTCGCGGATGCGCTGGATATTGGCGCGGTGCATATAGATCACCATGCCGGACATAAAGCCGGAGCCAATGGCGCACACCAGCATATCACCGGCGGCATAGCCCTGCAGGGAACCGTAAATGATGGTCAGCACCGGGTAGAGTGCTGCCATGGCCACGCTGCCCAGCGACACCATGCCGGTGGGAATCAGGCACACCAGAAAGATAATGGCCAGAAACGGCAGCAGCACCGGCTGGATGGCCAGAATGGCACCAGCTGCCACCAGCACGCCCTTGCCGCCTTTGAACCCGAAGTACAGCGGGTACAGATGGCCCAGCACTGCAAAGATAGCGGCCAAATAGACACCCAGATACGGCGAAACGCCGGCATCGGCGGGCAGCATGTGGAACAGCCACCGGCCGATGCACACGGCCAGCACGCCCTTGAGCACATCGCCTGTCGCGGTCATGGCGGCAGCCTTCTTGCCAAAGGTGCGCAGCATGTTGGTCATGCCGGCCGCACCGCTGCCATGATTGCGCACATCGTCATGATATACGAATTTGCTGACGAGGATGCCGGTATCCACACTGCCCAGCAGGTACGCCTGCAGGATGGTGGCTGCGGCGATCAGGATCGCTTTCATCATAGAAACGGATGCCTCCTTTGCGGGCGCTTACACGTCCTTTGCGCCCACTTCGCCGGAGCCGCGCTCGCGGATCACCAGACGGATGGGGGTGTGTTCCAGACCAAAGTTCTCGCGGATCTGGTTGATCAGATACCGCTGGTAGCTGAAATGGAACAGCTGCTTCGAATTCACAAAGGCCACGAACGTGGGCGGGCGGGTGGATGCCTGAGTCAGATAGAAGATCTTCAGGCGGCGGCCCTTGTCGCTGGGCGGCTGCATCCGGGCTGTGGCGCGGGCCAGCATCTCGTTCAGCACGCCGGTGGGCACGCGGGCACCGTTCTGGCTGTCCACATCGCGGATCAGCTGCATGAGCTTGTTCACGTTGTAGCCGGTCTGAGCCGAGATGAAGATGATAGGAGCATAGCCCATAAAGCTGAAGCACTCGGCATAATCGCGGCGCTGCAGCTCCATGGTGTTGGTCTCCTTGCCTTCCACCGCGTCCCACTTGTTGACGACGATGATGCACGCCTTGCCCTGATCGTGGGCGTAACCGGCCACCTTGCTGTCCTGCTCGGTAAAGCCGACGGTGGCATCCACAAGGATCAGCGCCACGCGGCTGCGCTCCACAGCGGCCAGTGCGCGCACTACCATATAACGCTCCAGACCGTCGGTGATGTTGCTGCGCTTGCGCAGACCGGCGGTATCGGTAAAGATGAACTTGCCGTAAGCGTTGTCCACCGGGGTGTCAATGGCATCACGGGTGGTGCCCGCCTCGTTTGCCACGATCATGCGGTTCTCGCCCAGAATGCGGTTGGTCAGGCTGGACTTGCCCACATTCGGGCGGCCGATGATGGCAACCGGGATGCGGTCCTCTTCCACCACCGTCTCGCTGAAGTCCAGATGGGCGCACACAGCGTCCAGCAGGTCGCCGGTGCCGTGGCCGTGCACGGACGAAATGGGCATCACCTCGTCAAAGCCGAGGTTGTAGAACTCGTACATCTCCATGGGGGCATCGCCCACCTTGTCACACTTGTTCACGGCCAGAATGATGGGCTTGTGGCTGCGGCGCAGCATGTGGGCCACATCCTCGTCCGCGGCGGTCAGGCCGTCGCGCACGTCCACCACCATGATGATGCAGTCTGCAGTGTCAATGGCGATCTGGGCCTGCTCCCGCATGTGGGCCAGAATGCCCTCGGTAGCCTTGGGCTCAATACCTCCGGTGTCCACCAGCAGGAAGTCATGGCCGTTCCACTCGCAGTTGGCAAAAATGCGGTCACGGGTAATGCCCGGCGTGTCCTCCACAATGGCAAGGCGCTGACCGCACAGCTTGTTGAACAGGGTGGATTTGCCCACGTTAGGGCGGCCCACCACTGCTACGATCGGTTTGCTCATAGGGGTTCCTCCTTTCTATAACAAAAGGTTTTATGCTCTTCTTCTCCTTGCAATGTGCAGGCCGCTGCGCAGCAGGGCGCGGGCTTCGTCGCCGCCAGAGGTCGGCAGCACCTCCACCTTCACGCCAAGGCGCTGGGCCAGCTGGTCAGTGGTGATGTCGTCCAGAAAGGTGTCTTTTTCCTCCCGCAGCATCACGGCGGGCACGCCCAGCGTGCCGCTGGTCAGCTTGCCCTCGCACTGAGCAATGATATCGGTCGCCGTTACAAGCCCGGCCACACCCACATTGCCGCCGAAGAATTTGTTCTTGATGGTGTGCACCGTCACCTCAACCATGGGGTACTGGCGGTGCAGCTCGGCCATCATCTGGTGGATGAGCGGCGAAGCCATTTCGCCCGTGACCACGTCCATCTTTTTGGTGCCGTAAATGCGGTGGGGCTTTTCCAGCTCCGCCAGAAATTCCGAGGCATACAGGCGCATCATGCCCACGCCGTTTTCCAGCTGGTCGAAGTCCTCGTAGAACTCTTCCGGCGGGATGGGCCTGCCTGCCTTGAGGTACCATTCATCACTGGGGTAAATGATGCGCTTGCCGTGGCGGCGCTTGCACTCATCGCCGAATTCTTCCATGATATCAATGACATCGGCGCTGGTCTTTGCATCATACGGTGTCTGCTTGAACAGCTTCTCGCGGTAGTCCGTCACACCGCAGGGCACCGCCGCAATGCTCTGCACCATAGGGGTCAGCTCCAAAAGGTCGGAGAGGGTACGGCGCAGCTCGTCGCCGTCGTTGATGCCGCGGCACAGCACCAGCTGACAGTTGACGGCGATGCCGCCCTCCACCAGACGGGGCAGATACTTGAGCACCTCGCCGCCGCGCTTGTTGGCCAGCATCCGCACACGGAGCTGCGGGTTCGTGGTGTGCACTGAAATGTTGATGGGCGAAATGTGCATCTTGATGATGCGGTCGATCTCGTGGTCCTGCATGTTCGTCATGGTGATATAGTTGCCGAACAAAAAGGAAAGCCGCTCGTCATCGTCCTTGAAGTAAAGGCTCTCGCGCATACCGGGGGGCAGCTGGTCGATGAAGCAGAACATGCAGTGGTTGGAGCAGGAGTGCTTCTGATCGCCCAGATAGGTCTGGAAATCGCAGCCAAAGGGGCCGCGCTCCGTGCGCTGCACATCCCACTCGCGGATGCCGTCTGCCACCCTTGCTTTCAGGTGGAAGCTTTTGCTGTCGGTGTAGAAATCGTAGTCCAGGCTGTCGTTCAGCTCGTTCTCATCCACGCTCAAAAGCTCGTCACCCGGGCCAAGGCCCAGCACTTCCGCTTCGCTGCCGGGTTCCACCCGTGCGATCTTCATTGCCACCGCATCCACCTCCTTTCAGACAGAACAAGAAGGGGAAGGCATGCGCCCTCCCCTTCTGTACATAACACCATTATGCCACCAATTACGCGCAAATTAGGCCTTCTTGATGACTTCCTCGCCCTTGTAGTAACCGCAGTTGCCACATGCCTGGTGGGGGAGCTTCAGAGAGCCGCAGTTGCTGCACTTGACCAGTGCGGGGGCCTCCAGCTTCCAAACATTGCTGCGACGCTTGTCGCGGCGGGCCTTGGAAAGATGTCTCTTAGGTACTGCCATATTTTTGCACCTCCTTGATGGGTTTATCAGTTCAGCAGTGATTTAAGGATTGCGAGCCTTGTGTCTACGGGAGCTTCGGCATGCTCTGTCGGCCGACAGGTGCATTCCGCCTTCTTTTTGCCGCACACGGGGCAAAGCCCGGCGCAGTCAGCACTGCAAAGCAGCACCGTGGGGATCTGGAACATAAACTCCTGATTGAGCCATTCATCTACATCCAGATGTCCTTTTTCGTCCAGCGGAAGGTCAAAATCCGGGTCATCCAGATCCCGTTCCTTTACCGTCCACTCCGTATCGACCGTCTCCTCCCGAATGACCGGGTCCAGACAGCGGGCGCACTCTCCGTGCACCGATGCGTTTGCCCGCAGTGTCATCCGGACCTCGTCGCCGTCCGTCTCCGCTTCAAAAACAGCGGTGACCGGCTGCGGGATCCTTGCCCCGGCATAATCATGTGCAGATAAATCACACTGAAACTCTGCATGATAGGGTTGTCTGCCGGTGGCGATAAACTTTCTCAGGTCAAATTGCATAGTACACCTCTAAAAGGCTGCTTTGTTAGTATAGCGCCAACGCAGCCCTTTGTCAACACCAAAACAGGCAGAAAACCGAAAAAATTTAAATTTCCCGGTTCTCTGCCTGTTCAAAGTAGTTCAGATCCCGATTTTCCGGAATTACAGGTACTTCTTCACATCGTGGGGCAGTGCAGCCTCGTCAGCGCTGACGGTAACGGTCACCTTCACGCTGTCGCCTGCAATGGCTGCCATCTCGTCCAGCACAACGCCCAGACGGTTGATGTCATGATCCAGCACCTTCAGGATGCCGTCAATGTACAGGTCGGTGATATCGTAGTTGCTTGCCATCAGGCCGGCAACAAAGCCGTACAGCATTTCGCCGCCGGAGATCTTGTACTCGTCCAAGTCGATCAGACGTGCAGCAGGAGCGATGTCGTAGGTGAGCTTCATGCCCTTTTCAACGACGACCACGTTGCCCTTGGAGGTCTTGACCGCATCATTGATCTGGTCGATCATAGCCTTGGTCTTGCCGGAGCCCTTGGTACCAACAATCAGTTTAATCATAGTTCAGTCCTCCTGTATTTTCCACGCCTTGCGGCGGGAGATCATTTTTATTTACTTCTTTATTTACTTCAGCTTTGCTTCCAGCTCGGCGGTCAGGCCTTCGTAGCCCGGCTTGCCCAGCAGAGCAAACATATTCTTTTTATAGCTCTCAACGCCCGGCTGGTTGAAGGGATTAACGCTGAGCAGATAACCGCTGCAGGCACATGCACGCCAGAAGAAGTAGATCAGGTAGCCCACATTGTAAGCGGTCAGGTCGTCCACCTCGATCAGCACTTCGGGCACGCCGCCGTCGGTGTGGGCGAGGATGGTACCCTCCATGGCCTTGCGGTTGACAACGCTCATGTTCTGGTTTGCCAGGAAGTTCAGGCCGTCAAAATTGCCTTCCAGCGGGTCGATGAACAGATCCTGCGCAGGCTTCTTCACGTCCACGATGGTCTCGAACATGGTGCGGGAGCCTTCCTGAATGAACTGACCCATGGAGTGCAGATCGGTGGAGAAGATGCAGCTTGCGGGGAACAGGCCCTTGTTGTCCTTGCCCTCGCTCTCGCCGAACAGCTGCTTGTACCACTCGTTCATCAGGGCGAAGTCCGGCTCGTAGCACTCCAGAATTTCAACGCTCTTGCCCTTGCGGTACAGGATGTTGCGGATGGCAGCATACTTGTAAGCGTCGTTGTCCTTGCTCAGAACGGAGAAGCGCTCCATGGAATCGGCAGCGCCCTTCATCAGGTCGTCGATGCTGATACCGGCAGCAGCAATGGGCAGCAGGCCCACAGCGCTCAGCACGGAGTAGCGGCCGCCCACGTCGTCGGGGACCACGAAGGTAGGCCAGCCCTGTGCGTCGGCCAGCTGCTTCAGGGTGCCCTTGGCACGGTCGGTGGTGGCGTAGATGCGCTTGTTGGCTTCTTCCACACCCATCTCCTTTTCCAGCAGTTCACGCAGCACGCGGAATGCCAGAGAAGTCTCGGTGGTAGTGCCGGACTTGGAAATGACGTTGATGGAGAAGCGCTTGCCCTTGCACAGGCTGATGATGTTGTTCAGGTAGGTGGGGCTGATGCTGTTGCCGCAGAAGTAGATCTTGGGGCCATTTTCCAGCTCGTTGTGGAACTGGCCCTTGACGGCCTCGATGACAGCGCGTGCGCCCAGATAGCTGCCGCCGATGCCGGCCACCACCAGCACATCGGAATCCTCGCGGATCTTTGCGGCGGCTTCCTTGATGCGGGCGAACTCTTCCTTATCATAATCACGGGGCAGATACATCCAGCCGAGGAAATCATTGCCCGGGCCGGACTTTGCTTCCAGCTGGTTATGGGCAGCTTCCACCTGCGGATAGATGGCTGCATATTCCTCTTCGCTGATAAAGCTGGAGAGGTGTTTGGTGTTCAGTGCGACACTCATTTTATTATAACCTCCAAACGATTTGCCGGGCCTTTGCCCTGCGAGGAAATATCTTGGTATAAGTGTACCGTTCCCTCCGGGCAAAGTCAAGGTCAAAATCCTTGGATTTCATACAATTTTAATAGTGTTTTTTTGTTTCTTCATCCAGAATTGTTCACACAGACAGTTCCACGCAGCTTACCGCAGCGCGCTTTTGTACGCTGAAGCGTTCATTCAGTTTTCGCAGCCGGTCAAAGCGTCCCACAACAGGCCGAATGCGGTGCCAAAGTCCATTTTTTCAGCATCGGCAGCGGCGCGCACCTCGTACTCGCCCAGCTGGGTCTCCCCGCTCAGGATGCGCACCGTGCCAACGGTCTGGCCCAGCTGCACCGGTGCTTCCAGCTCCTGCGGCAGATCCAGCTGCGCGGTGAGGGCGGCGGCGTTTTCCTTGGGCATCAGCAGCGTTTCGGGCAGAGCGGTGTAGTCCAGCGGTACGCTTTCCTCTGCACTGCCCTTTATTTTTATAAGAAGAGGCCGGTCCTCCATGGCGGGCAGCGGCACGGCGGCGTAGGCCGCAAAGCCGTAGTCCAGCAGGGTGGTGGCCGCTGTGAACCGCTCCGAGCTGGAGAGCGACCCCAGCACCACGGCGATCAGGTCCAGCCCGTCGCGGGTGGCGCTGGCGCTGATGCACACGCCCGCGCCGCTGGTGGTGCCGGTTTTCAGGCCGGTGATGCCGTTGTAGCGCTTGAGCAGCTTGTTGGTGTTCACCAGCTGGGTGGCACCGCCGCGCAGGGTATCCGTCCAGATGCCGGTATAGTGCAGCACCTCCGGGCAGGTGTTCAAAATCTCGCGGCTCATGATGGCAACATCGTGGGCGGTGGAAAGATGCCCTTCGGTGTCCAGCCCGCAGGCATTGTGGAAGGTGGTGTTCACCATGCCCAGCTCTGCGGCGCGGGCGTTCATCATCTGCACAAAGCCCGGCTCGCTGCCGCCCACCAGCTCTGCCACAGCCACAGCGGCATCATTGGCAGAGGACACACAAATGGCTTTGATCATCTCGTCCAGCGTGAACTGCTCCCCCGGCTCCAGCCAGATCTGACTGCCGCCCATGTGGTAGGCGTGTTCACTTACCGGCACCAGCGTGTCCATGGCAATGCGGCCGTCGTGCACGGCTTCAAAGGTGAGCAGCAGGGTCATTACCTTGGTAATGGATGCAATGGGCATCTGCTGGTCGGCGTTCTTTTCATATAATATAGTGCCCGTCTGCTGGTCGATCAGGCAGGCGGCGCGGCAGGGCAGCTCCAAGGCAGGCTGTGCCGCCGCGGGCTGCACCGGCTGGGTCTGGTCTGCAGCCGCCTGCACCGCCGGGTTTTGCTGCCGCAGCCCATTGCCCTGCGCCGTGCCAAAGGCCAGCGCAAACAGCCAGAAGCACACCACCCCTGCACACAAAAGCGCCAAGTTTTTCCGCTCCATTTCGGTCCCTCCCTGCGCAATGTCTCTTGCTGAGAGAGTATGCAGGGGCCTTTTTGTTTAGAATATCCTGCGCCCGCACCGCAGCCCGCATTTTTTATTTTGTCTTTTTCTACAAAAGGGCTTGACTTTTGCCCACCCTATCGTGTAAATTGGAGATGGCCCAAAAAGGCCGTATTGCTTTAACTTGTGGAATTATTTTTTAGGAGGATACTATTATGAATATTTCTCGTCGTTCTTTCCTGAAGATGGCTGGCCTGACCACTGTTGCTGCTGCGGGTGCTGCAATGTTCACCGGCTGCTCTCTGTACACCACCGTCAAGATGCAGATCGTCAGCGCTGACGGCAGTGTTGCCCCTAAGGTTCTGGCCGAGATCAACAAAGACGCTCCCGAAATCACCATTCCTTCCTTTGTCAAGGAGATCAACGGTGTTCTGAAGAAGACTGTCAACGATGCTCTGCAGAAGGCATTTAAAGAGGCCAACTACACTCAGAAGGTCACCATCAACAGCATCAAGGTTGCAGATGGCAAGATGACCATTGATGTCACCGCCAATCCCCCCATCACTGGCACCGAAGCTACTGAAGAGTAATCTTTCACCTGCACTTACGAGAGACGGGCAAACGCCCGTCTCTTTTTATTGCGTATTTATTCCGCATTTTTAACAAAAGTCCTTGACTTTTGCCCCCTCTATAGTGTAAATTGGAGATGGCCCAAAAAAGGCCGTATTGCTTCATTTGTGGAATTATTTTTTTAGGAGGATACTATTATGACTCTGTCTCGTCGCTCTTTCCTGAAGATGGCTGGCCTGACCGTTGTTGCTGCTGCAAGCGCTTCCATGTTCACCGGCTGTGGTCTGACCACCTTCACCCCCGTCACGTTCGTTGCTGGTGATAAGGCAGAAGCTACCACCACTTTCATCAATGCAACCAAGGATCTGACTGTCATGCTGTGGCCCGGCGACGCTTACAAGAATGCCGATAAGTGTAAGAAGAATGTTGCTACCCAGATGACCACCTACTATCACATCGACATCAGCGGCATTGAATTTGGCACCGTTGAGTACAAGGAAGCCACTGAGAAGGCTGCCGCTCACGTGGAGATCACTGTCAAGGCCAAGACCCAGCAGTCTTCTCACTAATCCCACCAAAGTTCTCTTTGAGAGACGGGCGTTTGCCCGTCTCTTTTTGTTTTGCCCGCTTTCCAGCAAAAAGTGCCTGCTGCTGTGCATCCGCTCTTGCGCCGCACCGCCGCTGTGATATATAATAGGGAGTAATGCAAACACCACCCCGTTTTTTGTCGAAAGGATATCCCCTCATGCGAGTTTGTTTTTATACCCTTGGCTGCAAGGTCAACCTGAACGAGACCGGCGCGCTGGAACAGATGTTCCGCGCCAACGGCTTTACCATTGCGCAGGAGAACGAGCCTGCGGATGTTTTTGTGGTGAACAGCTGCACCGTGACCAACTTTGGCGACCAGAAAAGCCGCAAGTGGCTGCGCCGCAAAAAACGCGAGAACCCCGGCGCGGTCACGGTGCTTACCGGCTGCTACCCGCAGGCTTTCCCGGAGGAAGCCGCCCAGTTCACCGAGGCCGACCTTGTATGCGGCAACGGCGACCGCAAGGCCATTTTAGATAACGTTCTCAAGCTGCTGGACGGCCACGAGCGCATTGTGGCCATCACGCCCCACCAGCGCGGCGAAAAGTTTGAAGAGCTGCCCGTGGAGCGGTTCGAGACCCACACCCGCGCCTTTATCAAGGTAGAGGACGGCTGCAACCGTCAGTGCGCCTACTGCGTCATCCCCCGGGCCCGCGGCCCGGTGCGCAGCCGCGACGAAGCCAGCATCCTTGCCGAACTGCGCCAGCTGGCGGCTTCCGGCTACCGCGAGGTGGTGCTCAGTGCCATCTCCCTGCCCAGCTATGGTCTGGACACCGGCACCAACCTTGTGGAGCTGGTGGAGCACTGCGCTCAGGTGGAGGGCATCCAGCGCATCCGTCTGGGCAGTCTGGACCCGGATATGCTCACGCCGGAGTTTATCACCCGCCTTGCCGCCGTGGAAAAGCTCTGCCCGCAGTTCCACCTGAGCCTGCAGAGCGGCTGCACTGCCACCCTGCGCCGGATGCGCCGCGTGTACACCGCCGAGCAGTATGCACAGGTGGTGGACCAAATCCGCGCCGCCTACGGGGAGCGCCCGGTCAGCTTTACCACCGACTGCATCTGCGGCTTCCCCGGCGAGACGCAGGCCGATTTTGAAGAGAGCTGCGAATTCCTCAAGAAAATCGGCTTCCTCAAGGTACATGTGTTCCCCTACTCCCGCCGCAGCGGCACCCCGGCCTACGACTTCCCGGAGCAGGTGCACGAGCGGGAAAAGCAGGAGCGCAGCCGCGTGATGAACGCCATTGCCGAGGAGGTGCGCCGCGAAGTGCTGGCCGCCTATGTTGGCACCGAGGATGATGTGCTGCTGGAGACCCCGCTTTCCGGCACGCTGTTCACCGGCTACACCCGGCTGTACATTCCGGTGGTGGTGTCCGCTCCCAGCCACGAAAGCGGGCAGATCGTGCATGTACGCTTGGGCGAATACGACGGCGAGCGCGTCCGTGCAGCACTTTGCTGAGTTTCTGCGCAAAAAACTGTTGATTCTGTACACGAGGACGAATACAACAAATTTTTAACAAATTTTGCGTTTTATCCCTTTTCATGCAGCATGCTTTATGATAAAATGAAAGTGGATCATCCCGGGCACAGCGCTGTTTGCAGCAGTGCGTTACCAATGTGCCCTGTAACGCGCCCGCCCTGCGCGGCAGAACGCTGTCGGCAGCCGGGTGCAGCCCGTTTGTTTTTAGCAAAGCAAGGAGAGAATTGGAATGAGTTTCAGAGGAATCAATACCACGGTCATCCAGATCCGCCGTCAGGTGTTCACCGAGGTGGCACGCATGGCTTACGCCAACGTGAAGGGTGAACAGGCCAACCACCTGATGCGCAAGATCCCCTACACCATCATCCCCGGCGAGGAAGGCAAGCTGCGCAAGGACATCTTCCTGGAGCGCGCCATCGTTGAGGAGCGCGTGCGTCTGGCCATGGGCCTGCCCACCCGCCGCATGGACGAGCACAACAGTGTCGTCTCCGGTCTGGAGGATGCTTCCATCGCCGATAAGTATTATGATCCCCCGCTGGTGAACGTGATCAAGTTTGCCTGCAACCGCTGCCCGGAAAAGCTGGTCAAGGTCTCCGACCTGTGTCAGGGCTGCCTTGCCCACCCTTGTATGGAAGTGTGCCCCAAGAAGGCCATCACATGGGAGAGCGGCCGTTCCATCATCGATCAGGACAAGTGCATCAAGTGCGGCCGCTGCGTCGGCGTGTGCCCCTACAACGCCATCGTCAAGACCGAGCGTCCCTGCGCTGCAGCCTGCGGCATGGGTGCTATCCACTCCGATGAGCTGGGCCGTGCCGAGATCGATTACAGCAAGTGCGTTTCCTGCGGCCAGTGTCTGGTCAACTGTCCCTTCGGTGCCATTGCGGACAAGGGCCAGATCTATCAGCTGATCCAGGGCTTCAACCGCGGCGACCGCATCTACGCGCTGGTGGCTCCCGCCTTCATCAACCAGTTCCCGGGTCTGGCTTCCACCGGCAAGCTCAAGGCCGCCCTGAAGGCCGTCGGCTTCTACGATGTGGTGGAGGTTGCCATTGGTGCCGACCTGTGCACCGTGGACGAAGCACACGACTTCCTGGAGGAAGTGCCCGGGAAGCTCAACTTCATGGCAACTTCCTGCTGCCCGGCATGGAGCATGATGGCAAAGACCGCTTTCCCGGATCTTGCCAAGAATATCTCCATGACCATGACCCCCATGGTGTTCACCGCCCGCATGATGAAGCAGAAGGACCCCGAGGCCCGTATGTGCTTCATTGGACCCTGCGCCGCAAAGAAGCTGGAAGCTTCCCGCCGCACCGTCCGCTCCGATGTGGACTTCGTGCTCACCTTTGAAGAGCTGGCCGGTATCATCGAGGCCAAGGATGTGGACACCAGCCTGCTGGAAGTGGACGAGGCCGAAGCTCTGCACGCTGCATCCGCAGCAGGCCGCGGCTTTGCACAGTCCGGCGGCGTTGCCAAGGCTGTTGCCGATAAGATCAAGGAATGGCACCCGGATATGGATGTCAAGATCGCATCCGCACAGGGCCTTGCCGAATGCAAGAAGCTGCTCATGCTGGCCAAGGCCGGCAAGTACAACGGCTACCTGCTGGAAGGCATGGGCTGCCCGGGCGGCTGCATCGGCGGCGCAGGCACCATTGCCGACCCCGCACGCACGGCCATCCAGCTGAACAAGTACGTCAAGGAAGCTCCCTTCGCCGACCCGGAGCAGAGCCCCTTTATGAGCGAGATCCACGTGCTGAAGGACGACCCCGACTTTGAAATTTAAGCGCTGATTTTTCAAGAACCGCTCCTCCTGCCGGAGGGGCGGTTCTTCGTCATCTTCGCCCACTATATTTTATCGATGTGCAACATTTCTGTGAAAGCTTCACGAAGCAGATTGACAATTTTGCACAGCCATGCTATTTTAGCATTGACAAACCGGTATTACCGCAATTGTTCAACGCCGCCTCTGCGGCAGGAAAGGCAGATCATTCATGACGAATATTTATAAGCGCGTAAGCGCCGCCCTGCTCTCGGTGCTGCTGCTGTGCATGTTCACCTTTGGTGCAAGCGCTGCTTCCAGCCTGAACGTAGGCATTAAATTCTGGAAAGAAAAATCCGATAAGGAATCCATGGCCAACACCGGCATCGATGCCAGCCGTGATGTCACCCTCACCCGCCAGTCCAACGGCACCTACACGCTCACCCTGCCCATCCAGCAGGTAAGCAAGATGGGTGTCACCGGCTGTCTGTCCGGCCTGACCATTGGTGATGTGACCTACACCGGCACCATCTCCGGCGATGTTGCCAAGGGCACCGGCGTGCTCACCATCAAGAACATGCCCGCCTCGGTGCTGACCGGCAGCGATGTGAACAAGGCACTCACCGTTACCTGCAACATTCAGATGGATCTGAGCGTGCTGGGCGAGATCAACACCACGGCCCGCATGTGCATCTGGAACAAGTAAGCTTTTTCAAGCAAAGAACGGCGTTCCTCACCGGAACGCCGTTCTTTGCTTTTATCACTCCATGTGCTTTTCCACAAAGTCGCCAACCATTTTGTCCAGCTGCAGCACAGCGTTCTCGGCACCCTTCATCACCTTGCGGGTGGTGCGGCGCAGCTGGCGCTGGTTCTGGGTGGCGGCCATCATGCCCACGGCACCCAGTGCCGCCCCCGCGGCCATGCCAAGCAGCATTCCGGAAGAACTGGTTGATTCATGTTTCATAGTAAAACTCCTTTCGGTGAAAAAGATCCGGTCTCCGGTGTTATTATTTCCTGTAAACTATCTGGTATCCGCTTTTTTTATGCAGAAGTTTGTGGTATACTGTTCTACGATGTTTTAATGGGCGGGTGTGCCCGGCTAAAAAGCGCACTGCTCATTCCGCATACTGGTAAGGAGGTTCCTTATTTGATACACCCTGTTGAACCCAAAAAAGTCCTTTGCATCCACGATCTTTCCGGCATGGGACGCTGCAGCCTTGCAGTGATCCTGCCGGTGCTGTCGGTCATGGGCGTGCAGCCGGTGGCCCTGCCCACGGTGGTGCTTTCCACCCACACAGGCGGGCTTGGCACACCTGCACGACTGGACGGCTGCGCCTACGGCGAACAGGCGCTGGAGCATTACCATGCGCTTGGCGTGGAATTTGACTGCATCTATACCGGCTATCTGGGCGGTGAGGATCAGGTGGCACTGGCCGAAAAAACCTTTGCCCTCTGGCCCACAGCCAAAAAGATCGTTGACCCGGTCATGGGCGACAACGGCAAGGCTTACTCCACCGTAACGCCTGCTTTGATCGACCGCATTCGCGCACTGTGCGGTGCTGCCGATCTGATCCTGCCCAACTACACCGAGGCACAGATCCTGCTGCAGCGCCAGCCGCAGACCGAGCTGCTCACCGATGAAGCCGCACAGGCTCTGGCTGACGAGCTGACCGCTTTGGCCCCCGGCACCGTAGTCACCGGCCTGCCGCTGGGCAAATACATCGGCTGTGCAGGCAGCGGAAAAGACCGCTTCCTCATCAAAAAGCTGCACATCAGCCGCAGCTTTCCCGGCACCGGCGACCTGTACGGTGCGGTGCTCATCGGCTCGCTGCTGCAGGGCAACGCCCTGAGTGCCGCCGCCGACAACGCTGCCGAGTTCGTGGCGCTTTCCATCCAGAACACGCCCGCCGCGCAGGATACCCGCTACGGGGTCTGGTTCGAGCCGCTTCTGCCGCGCCTGTGCCCGGCAAGCTCGGCAGAATAAGGGGAGGTACACCGATGAACGAAAAGCCAACCTTGAACATCGTTCTGGTGGAGCCGCGCATCCCGCAGAACACCGGCAATGTGGCCCGCACCTGTGCCTGCACTGCCTGTCGGCTGCATCTGGTAGGCCCCATGGGCTTTGCCATCGATGATAAAAAGCTCAAGCATGCGGGTCTGGATTACTGGCACTACCTCGACATCAGCTATTACGACAGTCTGGACGAGTTCTTTGCCAAAAACAGCGGCCCCTATTACTATTTTACCACCAAGGCACCGCAGCGCTACACCGATGTGAGCTACCCAGACGGTGCATACCTCGTGTTCGGGCGCGAGGATGCCGGCCTGCCCGAAGCCTTGCTTGCCGCCAATCAGGAGCACTGCATCCGAATGCCCATGCGCGACACCTGCCGCAGCCTGAACCTTTCCAACAGCGTGGCCGTGGGCGTGTATGAAGTGTTGCGCCAGTGGGACTTTCCGGAGCTTTTGGACCACGGACACTTACGAGACTACGAATGGAAATGAGGGACATTATGAGCAAGATCGCGATCCTGACCGATTCCTCCTGCGATATCCCGCAGGAGATGGCCGAAAAATACGGCATCGACATCATGAGCTTCCACATCCTGCTGGACGATGTGGACTATGTGGAGCGTGAAAGCTGCACCAACACCGAATTTTACGATAAAATGCGTGCCGCTAAGGGCGTGCCCTCCACTGCCGCCATCACACCCATCCAGTTCTGCGAAAAATACTGCCAGTACGTGGACGAGGGCTATACCGATGTCATTCATGTACCCATCAACAAATCCGGCTCTTCCACCTACAATAACGCCCTCATGGCACAGGGGATGCTGCGGGAAGAGCGCCCGGAGCACCACTTGAAGATCCATCTGCTGGACCCCCACACCTATTCCATGGTGTTCGGCTGGTATCTGTGCGAAATGGCCCGCAAGCTGAAGAACGGCGCAGAGATCAGCCATGTGATCCGGGAGTTTGAAAAGCAGATGGACTGCATGGAGATCGTTCTGGGCCCCTACAGCCTGAAGCAGATGAAAAAGAGCGGACGCATCTCTGCCGCTGCTGCTGTTATGGGCGAGCTGATGGGCATTCGTCCCATCATCACCCTGATCGACGGCAAGACCAAGGTGGAAGCCAAGGTACGCGGCGATGACAAGGTGGTGCCCGCCATGGTGGACCTGTGCAAACAGCGCAGCGAAGGCGTGGAGAACTTTGATTATATGATCGGCCACACCAACATCCCGCAGACCGCCGATCTGGAAAAGGCCTGCCGCAAGGCCTTTGGCAAGCCGCCGCTGCTGGTGTTTGAGCTGGGCGGCGTCGTTTCCGCCAACACCGGCCCCGACACGGTGGCTCTGGTATACACCGGACACCCCAGAGGGTAACACACGATTTTAATAGCCTCCGCTTTCGCTCTGGCTATTTCAGCGGTAATTCTATTTTTATTTTGAGGTTCCGAAAAGCCTGCGGGCTTTTCGGAACCTCTTTTTGCACCGGAAGGGTCCAAACCAAAAACTGCATCTGTACCTGATTCTGCGAAAATTCGTTGCAATCTGCCAAAAATTATGCTATACTGCCTTTTGCTGTGCTTTTTGTGCGGCATCCTTTCAGAGCAACTTAGGATTTTAGGCTCCCCGGCGTGTCTCGAACCATGCCGGGCCAAACCCACAGGGGCTGGCGGCCCTGTGCGGTCAAAATCATCCCGCTGGAGTATTATCATGAATCAGAATCCTTCCGTCCGTAAACTGGTGCGCTGCGGCGTGGTCGCAGCCATTTATGTTGTTCTCTGCATGGCTTTGCAGCCGCTCTCCTATGGTGCGGTACAGGTGCGTGTGGCTGAGGCGCTCTGCCTGCTGCCGGTGTTCGGTGCCGAGTACATTGCCGGTGTGGTACTGGGCTGCTTTTTGGCAAACCTGCTGGGCTCCACCATCGTGGATGTCATCTTTGGCACCCTTGCCACCCTGCTGGCCTGCCTTGTCACCTACAAGCTGCGGAACATCCGCATCAAGGGTCTGGCTGTGGCGGCTTCCCTGCCGCCGGTGCTGTTCAATGCCGTGATCATCGGCATTGAGATCGCCGTCATGTTCCCGGACCCCACCTCCAGCGCTCCCATCTGGCTGGCCTGCATCACCAACGGCATCTCCGTAGGTATCGGCGAGCTCATCAGCTGCACCGTTCTGGGTGTGCTGCTGGTGAAGATCATCGAGAGCAGCAAGGCCCTGCGCAAAATTTTTGCAGCTTAATGACCGCAAGGAGGTTTCCATGCAGGCAAACGGAATGATCTTCTGGGACTGGAACGGCACCTTGATGGATGATGTTGATTTCACCCACAGCTGTCTCAACTGGATGCTGGAGACCCACGGTTATCCGCAGCGGTACGATCTTGCCGCTTACCGGGAAATTTTCGGTTTTCCCATTGAGGAATACTACATCCGCGCCGGTTTCAACTTTGCAAAGCACCCTTATGCAGAGCTGGCCGAGCGCTTTATGGAACATTATAACGCAGGTGTGGATGCCTGTCCCCCCTCTGCACACTCTGCCGAAACGCTGGCCGAACTTTCGCGCCAGGGCTGGCGGCAGAGCGTGCTTTCCGCCTCCCGCCGGGACTACCTGATCGAGCAGGTAGCCGCACGGGGCCTGCAGGGCTATTTTACTGAGTTGCTCGGCCTTGCAGACATCTATGGCGTAAGCAAAGTGCAGGTGGGCAAACAGTGGCTTGCACAAAGCGGCATCGCCCCTGCTGCCTGCGTGATGGTGGGCGACACCCAGCACGATGCCGAAGTTGCAAAGGCCCTTGGCACAAAATGCGTGCTCTACACCGGCGGCCACCAGTCCCGCGCGCGGCTCGAGGCTGTGTGCCCGAATGTCATCGACGATCTGGCACAGCTGCCGCAGCTGCTGGAGACCTTATAATGTACATCTGACCACTTCTGATTTGCAAAAATCAGAGGTGGTTTTTGTTTTAGCTGGCTCGCCCTCTCAGTCTCGCATTCGCTCGCCAGCTCCCCCAAAGGGGGAGCCTCTGGCGAAACCGGAAACTTTGCGTGGATTGCCAAGGCCTCCCACTTTGGGGGAGGTGGATGCGACCAGCGGGAGCAGACGGAGAGGGCAAGGCTGTTCGCCTCCACCACATATCTTTTTCTTTTATGAACCCTCTTCCAGCGCAAATTTACAGAAAATTCATTCAAAATCCGGCTAAAATAACCTTGCAGGTTTGACGCGTCTGCCGCTTTGGTGTATCATATATGTGTGTATTTATGTCTATCTCCGGGAAGCATTTTCCCGAATTTGATCTATGAGGTGTTACCAATGTCCCTTGTTGAAAAACTCTTTGGCAGCTTCTCGGACCGGGAGCTGAAAAAGATCAACCCCATTGCCAAGCAGGTGCTGGCTCTGGAAGAAAAATATGCCGCCATGCCGGATGCCGACCTGCAGGCACAGACCGCTGTGTTCAAGCAGCAGCTGGCCGACGGCAAGACCACCGATGATATCCTGCCCGATGCCTTTGCCGTCTGCCGCGAAGCCGCATGGCGCGTGCTGGGCATGAAGCACTTCCCTGTGCAGGTCATCGGCGGCATTGCCCTGCACCGCGGCGATATTTCCGAGATGCAGACCGGTGAAGGCAAGACTCTTGTGGCTACCCTGCCCGCCTACCTGAATGCCCTCACCGGTGAGGGCGTGCATGTTGTCACCGTCAACGATTACCTTGCCAAGCGCGACAGCGAGTGGATGGGCAAGCTCTACCGCTGGCTGGGCCTTTCTGTCGGCCTGATCGCACAGGGCATGGACGGCGATGCACGCCGCGCCGCCTATGCTGCCGACATCACCTACGGTACCAACAACGAGTTCGGCTTCGACTACCTGCGCGACAACATGGTGACCTATAAGGCCAACATGGTGCAGCGCGGCCACGCCTATGCCATCGTCGATGAGGTGGACTCCATCCTGATCGATGAAGCCCGCACACCCCTGATCATTTCCGGCCGCGGTGAGGATTCTTCCAGCCTGTACACACAGGTGGACCGCTTTGTGCGCACCCTGCGCAAGAGCGTAGTGGTGGAGCTGGAGGATAAAGTCTCTACCGACGAGCAGACCGACGGTGATTACGTCGTGGACGAAAAGCACAAGACCTGTACCCTGACTGCCAGCGGCATCAAGAAAGCGGAAGCCTACTTCAAGGTCGAGAACCTTGCCGCCGCCGAGAACATGACCCTTGCCCATCACATCGATCAGGCCATCAAGGCTTACGGCGTGATGCAGCGGGACATCGATTACGTGGTCAAGGATGGTCAGGTCATCATCGTGGACGAGTTCACCGGCCGTCTGATGATCGGCCGCCGCTACAACGAAGGCCTGCATCAGGCCATCGAAGCCAAGGAGGGCGTGAAGATCGCCGCCGAGAGCAAAACGCTGGCTACCATCACCTTCCAGAACTACTTCCGCATGTACAAAAAGCTGTCCGGTATGACCGGTACCGCCAAGACAGAAGCAACCGAGTTCACCGAGATCTACGGCCTGAACATCGTTACGGTGCCCACCAACCGCCCCCGTCAGCGCATCGATTATCCGGATGCCATCTACAAGACGGTCAACGGCAAATACAATGCCGTTATCCAGCAGGTGCTGGAATGCCACCAGAAGGGTCAGCCCGTGCTGGTGGGTACGGTCAGCGTGGAAAAGAGTGAGACCCTTGCCAAGATGCTGCAGAAGTACACCCGCGACTTCAACGTGCTGAACGCAAAGAACCACGAGCGTGAAGCCGAGATCGTGGCGCAGGCCGGCAAAAAGGGTGCCATTACCATTGCCACCAACATGGCAGGCCGTGGTACCGATATCATGCTGGGCGGCAACGCCGAGTTCATGGCCAAGGCCCAGATGCGCAAGGAACACTTCTGCGAAAACCTGCTGAACCCGGAAAAGCCCGAGGATGCCGACCCGGCTGCAGTGGAAATGCTGCTGACCGAAGCCAACGGCCACGGCGATACCGAGGATGCCAACATCCTTGCTGCCCGCAAGCGCTTCGATGAGCTGTACGCCCAGTGCAAGCCCCAGATCGATGCCGAAGCTGAGCAGGTGCGCGCTGCAGGCGGCCTGTTCATCATCGGCACCGAACGCCACGAGAGCCGCCGCATCGACAACCAGCTGCGCGGCCGTGCCGGCCGTCAGGGCGACCCGGGTGCTTCCCGCTTCTACCTGAGCCTGGAAGATGACCTGATGCGCCTGTTCGGCGGTGACCGCGTCTCCAGCCTGATGGATACCCTCAAGATCGATGAGGACACTCCCATCGAGAACCGCATGATCACCAACACGCTGGAAAGCGCCCAGAAAAAGCTGGAAGGCCGCAACTTCGAGATCCGCAAGAACGTGCTGAAGTACGACGACGTGATGAACCAGCAGCGCGAGATCATCTATGGTCAGCGCCGCAAGGTGCTGGATGGCGAGGATATCAGCACCGAAATGCACAAGATGCTGCGCGAGAACATCGATTCCAGCTGCGACCAGTTCCTGGCCGGTGATGTGAAGGACGATTGGGACTTTGGTGCCCTGCGCCGCCACTATCTGGGCTGGCTGACCACCGAGGAAGACCTCCACTACACCGTGGCCGACTTTGACGATATCTCCCGCAAGGGCATTGCCGACCAGCTCTATGACCGCGGCATGAAGATCCTCGCCGACAAGGAGCAGCGCTACGGTGCTCCCATCATGCGTGAGCTGGAGCGCATCTGCCTGCTCAAGTGCGTGGACCGCATGTGGATGGACCACATCGACAACATGGACCAGCTGCGTCAGGGCATTGCGCTGCGCGGCTACGGCCAAAAGGACCCCGTTGTGGAGTACCGCATCGAGGGCTTTGACATGTTCGACCAGATGGTGGATTCCATCCGTGAGTCCAGTGTGAAGATGCTGCTGACCATCGAGATCCGTCAGGCCGGTGCTGCCCCCAAGCGTGAGCAGGTGGCAAAGCCCACCGGCGAAGGCTTTGTGCCCGGCAACGGTGCACCCGGTGCCAAGGGTGCACCCCACGGCCAGCCTGTGCGTGTCATCAAAATTGGCCGCAACGACCCCTGCCCCTGCGGCAGCGGCCTGAAGTGGAAAAAGTGCACCTGCGCCAAGTACCACCCGGAAGGCACATCGACGAACGAAAACTAAGTAAAAAACCTCTCAGGCTCTGCCATAAGGCAGGGTCTGGGAGGTTTTTGATAAAATAGAGGGAGTTGATTTTGGAATGATCACACCAGAAAAACTGCTCGAATCCGCAAAGGAGCTGGAAACCCAGCTGCGCACATGGCGGCGCACCCTGCACCGCCACCCGGAGGTAGGCTTTGACCTGCCCCAGACCAAGGCTCTTGTCAAAAAAGCCCTGACCGAGATGGGCTACACCCCGCAGGACTGCGGCAAGTGCGGCGTACTCGCGCTAGCGGGCGGCAAGCGCCCCGGCAAGACCATCCTGCTGCGCGGCGACATGGATGCTTTGCCCATTCAGGAGGAATCCGGCGAAGAATTTGCTTCCGAGGTTCCGGGCAAGATGCACGGCTGCGGCCACGATATGCACACCGCCATGATGCTGGGTGCGGCAAAACTGCTCAAAGAACATGAGGACGAGATCGAGGGCACCATCAAGCTGGAATTCCAGCCTGCAGAGGAGATCTTTCAGGGTTCGCTGGACATGCTGAAAAACGGCCTGCTGGAAAACCCGAAGGTGGATGCCGCGGTCATGTTCCATGTTCTGGCCGGGATGCCCCTGCCCGTGGGCACCGTGCTGGTGCCGGGCGGCGGCATCACCATGGCAAGCTGTGAGCAGTACCACATCACTGTACACGGCAAGGGCGGCCATGGCTCCATGCCCAACGCCTGCATCGACCCCATCACCGCAGCGGCCCACATCCACATTGCCCTGCAGGAGATCAACAGCCGTGAGCTGGACCCCGCCAAGTTTGGCGTGTTCACCACGGGCCGGTTTGAAGCTGGCAAGGCATCCAACGTCATCCCGGATTCTGCCGATATGTGGGGCACTATCCGCACGGTGGACCCCGAAGGTGCCGTGAGCGAGCAGATCCACCAGCGCATGACCGAGATCGCGCAGGGCGTGGCGGCAGCCTATCGCTGCACTGCTGATGTGGAGTTCAGCGACCACTGCCCCTGCATGGTGGTGGATACGCCTCTTGCCAAGAATGCCCTGACCTATATGACTGAACTGCTGGGCCGTGGTGCCATGGATATGACCATCCTCACCGGCGGCAAGCCCGGCGGCGGCAGCGAGGACTTTGCCTTTGTCAGCCACGAAGTGCCCACCGTGGGCATGTTCCTCTCCGCCGGCAACGCCAAGGAGGGCTATGTTTACGGCCAGCACCACCCCAAGGTGCGCTTTGACGACAGTGTGCTGTACGAGGGCGCAGCAGCCTATGCCTATATGGGCCTGCGGTGGCTGAGCGAGCATCCGTAAATCTTTATCTAATATAAAAGGGAACGGTTCACTTCATTCAGATGAACCGTTCCCTTTTATTCTTATATCAGTTTTGCCCCCGCGTGGGGTAGGCTGTCGGTGCCAAGGCTCTGCAGTCTCTGCGGCAGTGCAGTCAGGTCGCCGCCGGTGTAATACCACGCAGCGGCAAACGCGGCCAGTGCCAGAATCAGCAGAAAAATCAGGGCATTCCGCACCCTGTGCCGTTTGCGCGGCGCTGCTGTCGGTGCATCCGGCTCCGGCTTGTCCGGCAGGCGCTGCGCCGTCAGGGCATCTGCCGGGATGGCCCTGCCATACTTCTGCCAGATCGTTCCCGCCGCCTGCGGCAGGCCGGAAGCCGCCCGGCGGATCATATCCAGCAGCCACAAAGCAGGCGTATCTGCATTGGCCACCGTGCGCACCCAGCAGCCTTTCCGGCTGCCCAGAAACAGCACCGTGTCCTCGGCGCGCTCCAGACACCCGGCTGCAAAGTCTGCACCCACAAGGCGCTGCGCTGCCCGCACACGGGTAAGCTTTGCCGGCACCGGCCCGCCCTTGACCCGGCAGACCTTTGCGCTCAGCTTTTCCCGCACCTTTGCGTCGGCATAGCTCATGGCTCCAAAATCAAACACTTTTTCTGCACCGGCCACCGTTTCCATCCGGGCTTCCAGCAGAGTGCCTGCATCCGCATCACAGCATACCAGCAGCCTGTGGTGCGTTTCCAGCGCCTGCACCGCTGCATGAACAAGGGTCATCTCCCCTTCTCCGTACAGCTCTGCCGCAAAGCGGTCTGCCAGCGTTTTCCGCGCCTTGCTCAATGCCGCGGGCGTTTCTGTCTGCAGCGCAGCCAGTGTTTCTGCACCGCGGCTGCGGCACTGGGCAGCAAGTCCTGTCTGCTGCACTGCCTGTTGTACTGCCCACAGCGGTGCGCCAAACAACCGCAGCACACAGGTGGTCTGCGTTTTTTCTTCGTGTATCAACTGCTTCACCCCCGCGGCCCGGGGCCGCTCGTATTAACCCTTGAGGAAGGTGCTGTCCAGTTCCGTCAGAGCCGCATCGTCATGCCGGGCGCTTTTTGCCAGTGCCTGTGTATCTGCAGGAACTTTGCCCTGAGCCAGACGCAGCGCCAGTTCCAGTGCCGCCTGTGCCGCGCGGGCACGCACCAGCGCACGGTCGGGGCGGGAGACGAAGAGCTTTTTCACATAAACAGTCTCACCGCAGGCCGCACCCAGATACACCGTGCCCACCGGGCGGACGGCATCGCCGCCGTTGGGGCCTGCCAGACCGGTGACGCTGACAGCGATATCGGCCCCGGCAGCTTCGGCTGCGCCCAGTGCCATCTGTGCTGCCACCGGTGCGGACACCACATTGTACTTTGCGATCACCGCCGGGTCTACGCCGATCATCTTTGCCTTGGCCTGCTCCCAGTAGGTAACAAAGCCGAAGCCGAACACCTCACTTGCACCGGACACATTGGTCAGCCGCTGGGCGATCATGCCGCCTGTGCAGCTTTCTGCCGTGGCAATGGTGAGTCCCTTTTTCTTCAGGGTGTGCACCAGAGTCTCTTCCAGACCGGTCACATCCTCATCATACACCGCATCACCCAGCAGATCATAGAACTTTGTGGCGTATGCGCGGCACATTTTTTCGGCTGAACTGTCGGTTTCTGCCCGGGCAGTAATGCGGATCTCGCACTCGCCGGTCTTGCAGTAGATGGCGGCGGTGGGATTTGCGTTTTCCAGCAGATGCCGCACACGGTATTCGATATCGCTTTCGCCGCCCAGCACCCGCAGCGTGATGGAATGCAGGGTACAGTTCTGGCGGGCCAGCAGCAGCGGGCGCACGCTCTCCTCCCACATGGCCTTCATTTCGTGAGGCACGCCGGGCATGAGCACAGCACAGTGGCCATCCTGTTCGAACCATGCCCCGGGGGCAGTGCCGTGGTTATTAATGATCTTGTGGCCGTTCACCGGCACCATGGCCTGCTTGCGGTTGTTTGGGGTCGTCTTGCGCCCGGTACGAGTGAAGAAATCCACGATCTTCTGCCATTCTTCCGGGTCAAAAGCCAGCGTATCACCGTAACATCCAGCAACCGTCTCCTTGGTCAGGTCGTCTGCGGTGGGGCCAAGGCCGCCGGTGAACACCAGCAGGTCACACCGCTGTTTTGCCTCGTTGACGAAATCCGCCAAACGGCCGTGGTTATCGCCAATGGTGCTCTCGCGCTGGACGGTGATGCCCAGAGCCGCCAGTTCCCGGCTGAGGTACTGGGCGTTGGTGTTGAGAATGTTGCCGAGCAGCAGCTCGGTGCCCACACTGATGATCTCTGCTGTCATGGCTTTCACCCCTCAAATTCGACCTGATCGGTGATACGGATGCGGATGCGCTCGGCGCTCTCTGCTGCTTCGGCTTCCAGCGCGGCAAGGCCGGGCATGGCGGCTTCGGCTTCCAGAATTTCGGCCAGCTCCGGGCGGATCTTCGGGTGCGGCGGGGTGAAGATGGTGCAGCAGTCCTCATAGGGCAGGATGCTGGTCTCAAAGGTGTTGATGTGACGGGCCGTCTCCACGATCTCGGTCTTGTCCATGCCGATGAGCGGGCGCAGGATGGGCAGATTCTGCGCAGCGTCAGTGCACTGCAGGGCCTTGACGGTCTGGCTGGCTACCTGAGCCAGACTCTCGCCGGTAACAAGGGCTTCGCAGCCCTGCTTTTTGGCAATAACGTTGGCAATGCGCATCATGCTGCGGCGCATCAGCACCGTGAACAGCACATCCGGAGCATTATCCCGGATGTACTCCTGCGGCTTGGTGTAGGGCACGACGAACAGATTGGAGCTGCCCGTATAGATGCTGGTGAGCTGCGCCAGTGCCTTCACCTTGAGCTTTGCGCGTTCCGAAGTGTACGGCGGAGACGCAAAGTGGATGTGGTCCAGTGCCAGACCGCGCTTTGCCATGCGGTAAGCTGCCACGGGGCTGTCGATGCCGCCAGACAGCATGTTCAGCGCACGGCCGCTGGTGCCCACGGGCAGACCGCCCTCACCGGGTACTTTCGGGCCGTGAATATACGCGCCGTAATCGCGAATTTCCACGATGACCTTGAAATCCGGGTCGTGCACATCCACCTTGAGGTAGTTGTGCTTGCCCAGCAGATAGGCACCCAGCTCCCGCATCAATTCAGGGCTGGTCATGGGGTAGGTCTTGTCGGAGCGGCGGGCTTCCACCTTGAAGGTGCGGATGCCGTGCAGACTGGCACCGAGGTAATCCTCAGCGGTCTGGCAGATGGTGTCAAAGTCCTTATCGCACACCACGGCGCGGCTGAGCGCCGCAAGGCCGAACACCTTGCTCACCCGGTCAAAGGCAAGATCCATGTCCACGTCCTCTTCCTCAGGCTCCATGTAAAAGGTGGACTGGGTGCAGTAGACCTTGAACTTGCCCACGGTCTTGAGCCGGTAGCGCAGAATTTTCATCATCGCCGACTCGAACTGGTTGCGGTTGAGGCCTTTCAGGGACATCTCGCCCTGATAGCCCATAATGATTTCATGCATAAATGTTGTATCTCCTGATCGTAGGATTTGTTATTTTTCACTTTCTGATCTTCTGCAGATGCTTCATACCGTCCTCAAAGCGGTTGAGGAAAGCGTCCACATCCTCCGGGGTGTTGTCGCCGCAGAAGGACACACGAATGGCCGTGTCGATGGCAAGCGGGTCTTTGCCCATGGCTGCCAGCGTGTGGCTGGGCTGGCCGCGGCCGCAGGCACTTGCCGAGGAAACATACACCTGTGCTTCGGCCAGCCATGCCAGCATGGTCTCGCTCTTGATGCAGTTCTCGCTGAAGTTCAGCACCTCGGGCACCGCGTTCTCCGGGCTGTTGAGCTCCACCTCCGGGAAAGCTTTCAGGCCGTCCCGCAGACGCTGGTTCAGGGCCTTCATAGCGGTGTCACGGCTCTTCATGGTCTTGGCAAGACGGGTGGCGGCTGCCGCCAGACCCATGGCGTAGGGCAGGTTTTCGGTGCCCGGGCGCAGGCCGCGCTCCTGCTCACCGCCGAGATACGGCGGCCGGAACGCCTGCACCAGACGGTCAGAAAGGTAGAGCGCACCAATGCCTTTAGGCGCACGGATCTTGTGGCCGCTCACCGACAGGGTGTCGATGTTCGTCAGCTTGATGGGCACACGCATCCACGCCTGCACCGCGTCCACATGGACGATGGTGCGGCTGTTGTGGCGCTTGACCTCGGCGGCAAGGCGTTCCACATCGTTGCGGGTACCCACCTCGTTGTTCACCATCATGCAGGCCACAAGGATGGTGTTCTTGTCCACATGCTCCAGCATTTCGTTGATATTCAATGTGCCGTCCGGGCGGGGCTTGACCACCGTGACATTGTAGCCCTGCTTCGCCAGCTCTTCCAGCGGGCGCTGGACGCTGGGATGCTCAAAGCCGGACACCACGATGCCCTTGCCGAAAGTGCGGGTGCGCACCGCGCCCAGCAGGGCCAGATTGTTGCTCTCGCTGCCGCAGGAGGTAAAGTACAGCTCCTTTGGTTTGCAGCCCAGTGTACGGGCCACAGCGGCACGGGCGGCGTTCAGCGCTTCCTCGCTGCGGGCACCGGGGCCGTACAGGCTGGACGGGTTTGCCCAGTGTTCCCGCATGGCCTTGTCGATGACATCCGCCACCTCGGGAGCCACCATGGTGGTAGCGGCGTTATCCAGATAATGCAATTCAGGGTTTTGCAGCATAAAAGGGATTCCTGCTTTCTAAATTTTCATAGTAAACCATGATAAGTATACCACAACAGGCTGTAGAACGCAAAATATTTGGCGCTGTTTTTCCTTGACAAACACCCCGGCATTGTGCTATCTTTACTGCATAGAGACCGTATCTCTGCTGACGGAACCTTGTGGAGCACCACAGTGCAGGGATGGCGGGAGAGTCAATGCCGACCGTCTGGGCAGCCTTGCGCAATTGCTGCGCAAAGCTGCCCTTTTTTTCATTCCTTTCCGTCATCGCTGCGCAACTCCATTTCTCCCGCCGGGCGAGATTTCCGCTGTGAAAAGCTCCCCCTTCGGGGGATCTGGCTGTGAACGAAGTGAACAGACTGAGAGGGTTTGTCAAGGAGGATGTCTGATGAAAACCGATATTGAGATCGCACAGGAAGCCAAAATGAGACCCATCACCGAGATCGCCGCCCAGCTGGGCCTTTCCGATGAGCACGTGATTCCCTATGGCCGCTACAAGGCCAAGATCGATCACCGCCTGATCCACGATGCCAAAAAGCAGGGCAAGCTAATCCTTGTCACTGCCATCAGCCCCACCCCGGCGGGCGAGGGCAAGACCACCACCAGCGTGGGTCTGGCCGATGCCATGAACGCTCTGGGCAAAAAGACCATGCTCTGCCTGCGTGAGCCGTCCCTCGGCCCCGTGTTCGGCATCAAGGGCGGCGCAGCCGGCGGCGGCTACGCACAGGTGGTGCCCATGGAGGATATCAACCTGCACTTTACCGGTGACCTGCACGCCATCGGCACAGCCAACAACCTGCTGGCTGCCATGATCGATAACAGCATCCAGCAGGGCAACCCGCTGAACATCGACCCCCGCCGCATCACATGGAAGCGCTGCATGGACATGAACGACCGCCAGCTGCGGTTCATCGTGGACGGTCTGGGCGGCAAGGTGAACGGCACCCCCCGCGAGGACGGCTTTGATATCACCGTTGCCAGCGAGGTGATGGCAATTTTCTGCCTTGCCACCAGCATTTCTGACCTGAAGGAGCGTCTTTCAAAGATCGTATGCGCCTACACCTACGACGGCAAGCCCGTCACTGCCGGTGAGATCGGTGCTGCCGGTGCCATGACCGCCCTGCTGAAGGACGCGCTGGACCCGAACCTTGTACAGACGCTGGAAAACAACCCCGCCATCATCCACGGCGGTCCCTTTGCCAACATCGCCCACGGCTGCAACAGCGTGCTGGCTACCAAGCTGAGCCTTTCTCTGGCCGACTATACCATCACCGAAGCAGGCTTTGGTGCCGATCTGGGCGCAGAGAAGTTTTTGGATATCAAGTGCCGCTACGCCGGTATCGCACCCTCTGCCTGCGTGCTGGTGGCCACTGTGCGTGCCCTCAAGAGCCACGGCGGCGTGGCAAAGGCCGACCTGAGCCAGCCCAACCTCGAAGCCGTCAAGGCCGGTGCATCCAACCTCATCCGCCACATCGACAACCTGAAAAATGGCTTCGGCCTGCCGGTGGTGGTCGCCATCAATGCCTTCCCCACCGATACCGCCGAAGAGCAGGCCTATGTGGAGCAGGTGTGCGCCGAGCAGGGTGTTCCCTGCGTGCTGAGCGAGGTATTCGCCAAGGGCGGCGAGGGCGGCAAAGCTCTGGCCGAGAAGGTGCTGGAGGTGCTGGAGGATCGTCCCATCCAGTACACCTACCCGCTGGAAATGCCCTTGAAGGACAAGATCAACGCCATCGCCACCAAAATTTACCGGGCCGACGGTGTGAACTACAGCGCCGCCGCCAGCAAGACACTGGCCGAGCTGACTGAGATGGGTTACGGGAACCTGCCCGTGTGCATCGCCAAGACCCAGTACAGCTTCAGCGACAATGCCAAGCTCACCGGTGCCCCCACCGGCTTTACCATGGAGGTGCGCGAGGTGCGCCTTGCTGCCGGTGCAGGCTTTGTGGTGGTCATCTGCGGCAATATCATGACCATGCCGGGCCTGCCCAAGAAGCCCGCCGCTGTGGGCATCGATGTGGATGCCGACGGCAAGATCACCGGCCTGTTCTAAGTTTCAAGTAAAAAATAAGAGGTTCGCTCAGTGAACGAACCTCTTATTTTTTATCCTTCTGTGTGGCTGCACAGATAATCCGTCCATGCGGCATACCCGGCGGGTCTCAGATGGTAGCCGTCCGGCTGGGCGTAGCTTTCGATCAGGTCGCCGTTTTCATCTGCCAGCACTTCCCACAGGTTGAGAAAATAGCAGTTCTTTTCCAGCGCAATGGCTGCCAGCTCATTGTTGATCTGGCACAGGCGGTCGCGGTTCAAGCCCTCATGGCCGGACTTCTGGCATACTTCCGGCCGCACCGGCGTGATGGACTGCACATAGATCTTTGCATTTGGCAGTGTCTGGCTCAGCATGTCCAGCATCAGCCGGTAATAGGTCAGAAAGCTGCTATAATCGGTATCGCGGCCCAGCACGTTGGTGCCCAGCAGAACATAAATAGCTCTGGGCTGCTGGGCGGTCAACGCTTCCAGCGGCACCTCAGCCACGCCGTCGGCGCGCTTGCAGGTGGTGCCGTTGACGATCACGTTCGGCCCAACACCCTTGTACGCACAGAACATGGCGTTCTGCATTCCTTCTTCGTACAGCTGCATGCCCTGCGTCAGGCTGTCGCCCACAAAGCTCACGTCATTGAACCATTCCTTGCCCACAGCCGTGCTGCTCTTTGGCAGCGCCGCCATACGGAAATCCAGCGCAGTGGCCGCGCTGTCTGCAAGCGTCTGCACCGTGAGCTGCCGCGCCACCGCGTAGGAGGCCGTGTTCCAAGTATTATCCTGTGTTACCTCCCGCAGGATGGTGTTCTGCCCAACGCCGGAGGGCCGCTGTTCCCGGTGCAGGCTCTTCCACAACATCCCGATGGCTCCCACCAGCAAAAGCAGCAGCAGCAGAGCTGCCGCCATGAACCGCCTGCGCCAGCGTTTGCGCAGCACGCGCCGCCGGTATTCCTGATAGTCTGCCATGCTGTCTCCCTCACTTTTCTGCCCGGGCTATGCTGCGGGCTTTCTCGTTCTTAGTATACCATATCTGTGCATTCCGGCAAGACCCGTTTTCTGCTAGAGTGCCTAAAATTGCAGATTCTTTTGCACGCAGGCATGCCATTGTGTGCAAAAAGCCCGCCTTCTATCGGGTCAAAAGCTTGCATCCTGTACCATAGATGTGTTATACTGAACTGAACTACTATTGATAGGGAGGCTTTCACGATGGCATTTACTCCAAAACTGACTTATAAAGGCAAGCCCCTCGTCCGCAAGGACAATGAGCTGTACTACGGCAATATGACCGACCCATATGTGCTCTATCTGCAGATCACGACCACCAAGCCTGTAGGCGACCAGCAGGTTGCAGACAAGGTCCACCTGATGCTGCTCTCTACCGACACCACCAAGGCTCCGCAGGAGCGCGTGATGCGTCAGACCACCAAGATCGGCCTGTACAACGCTTTGGACATCGGCAGCATCTGGCTGCAGAAGGCAAACGCACAGTAAACAAAAAAAGACCGCTGCACCGGAGTGCAGCGGTCTTTTTTGTTTATTCTTCGGTCACCTCAAAGTCGAGGGGTTTGCCGCAGTTCGGGCACTTGGGTGCGCCGTCCAGCAGTTCGTCTTCCTCAAACACGGCGGTGGTGCCGCAGTCCGGGCAGGTCACTTCGTACTGCACGGGGCCATCCTCGGCATCCTCTTCGCCGTCCCCTTCCAGAGCGACCTCAAAGGTCACGCCGCAGTGCGCGCAGTTGGCTTCGCCTGCATCCAGATCATCCTCGCTGACGTAAACGGTCTCGCCGCAGTTGGGGCAGGCCACTTCATAGAACGGCTCGCTGGCGATGTCATCATCCTTGGCATCGTCGTCGCCGTCGGTGTCCTCATCCTCAGCGTCCTCGCTTTCGCCGTCTTCGTCCTCCTCGTACAGATCTGCTTCCAGATCCTCCAGCTCATCGCTCAGGTCGTTGATCTGGTCGTAGGCGCGGGAAAGATCTTCGTCCACGCTCTCGATGGTCTCAGCCATTTCACCCAGCAGTGCGCTCATGGCTTTGATGATCTTGCCCTCTTTGGTGGTATCATCAATGCCCAGACCATCGACCAGACCCTGCAGATAAGCTGCCTTTTTGTTCAGTTCCATACGAATGCCCTCCTTAAAATGAGAAAAATCGGAGTTTTAAAAAACCGGGCAGACGGTTGCCCGCAGCCCGGTTTGGCGTTAAAAGGATCAGACGCGCTCCATATACTCGCCGGTGCGGGTATCGATGCGGATGTGGTCGCCCTCGTTGATGAACAGAGGCACACGAATCTCAGCACCGGTCTCGACGGTAGCGGGCTTCAGAGTGTTGGTGGCAGTGTTGCCCTTGACACCCGGCTCGGTCTGGGTAACTTCCAGCTCGATGAAGTTGGGGATCTCGACGCTGAACACCTTGCCCTTGTAGCTCAGCAGCTTGCACAGCTCGTTCTCCTTGCAGAACTTGAAGTTATCGGGCACATCGGCTGCGTTGACGGGGATGTCATCGTAGGTCTCGTTGTCCATGAAGTGGTACAGATCGCCATCCTCGTAGCTATAGGTCACGTCCTTGCGCTCGATGAAAGCCTGCGGGAACTTTGCGGTCGGGTTGTAGCTGGTCTCAACCACAGAGCCGGTAATCACGTTCTTGGTCTTGGTACGGACAAAGGCAGCGCCCTTGCCGGGCTTCACGTGCTGGAACTCAACGACCTGAAGAACCTGGCCGTCCTGCTCAAAGGTCACGCCATTGCGAAACTCGCCTGCAGAAATCATAGGAATTCCTCCATTAGTTTAATCTCAAATGCTTAACGCATATCTCTATTTATTTTACCCAATCCGTTTGCATTTGGCAAGGGGTTTCGGCAAAAAAGACGATAAAAACACAAAATTTTTTACGTTTTGCACGCTGCATGGTACATCTGCTGCATAGCCCCGGCATCCTCAGCCTGCGTGCCTGCGCTCTCGCAGATGATGACCGGCTGCAGCTTCCGCTCAGCCAGCAGTTCCATCAGCGGCTGCGGCTCCGGGCCGAACTGGGTCTCGGCAAAGGTCCAATGGCGCTTTTCGCCGCCCGCCGAATACTCGATGCGGGAAAAATGCACATGGAACCGTTCTGCCCGTTGGTCCCCCAGCTTTTCTGCCATGCGGTCAAGGATGGCAGCGTAGTCCTCTTTCGAGCGGATGCCGCCCAGAGTGCGGGCATTCAGGTGGCCGAAGTCGATGCAGGGCGTAATGCGCTTATCCACGCTGCACAGCGCCAGCACCTCGTCCAGTGTGCCCAGCTGGCCGATCTTGCCCATGGTTTCCGGGCAGAGAGTCATATCGGCAAAGCCTGCTTCGTCCAGCGCTTCCACGGCACGGCGCATAGTATCCAGCGCTTTTTCAAGGGCCGCTTCCCGGCTCTGCTTGCCGCAGCTGCCGGAGTGGAAGATGATGCGTCTGCCGCCCAGCGCTTTGCACACCGCCGCACTTTGCAGCAGATACTGGATGCTGTTGAGCCGCTTTTCCTCTTCCAGACTGGACATGCTGATATAATACGGTGCATGCACGCTGAACAGGATATCCTTTGGCCCGGCCAGTGCGGCCATTTTTGCAGCCTTGTCCAGCCCCAGACGCACGCCGCGCCCGCACTGGTACTCGAAGGCGTTCAGTCCCATCTTTGCGGTGTACTCCGGCACATCCAAGCTGCTTTTGTAGCCTTGGGCGGCAAAGCTGTCGCTGGTGCCTGCGGTGCCGAACCGGATCTTCCAATCGCTCACAGGGTCTTGCCTCCCCGGTCATAGTATTTCTGCCAGTGTTTTTTCTCCCACTTACGCTTGAGAATGACCTGCGCACCGAGGTCCGGGCCGCGGGGCACCACCATCAGGCCCGGAATGCCGTACAGCGCTGCCGCCATGCGGTCGGCATAGAGCTGGTCGCCCACCATCGCCATCTGACGACGCTTCACGCCCATGCGGTGCTGCGCCGCCATCAGAGCAAAGGGCAGCGGCTTTGCGGAACGGTACAGGTACGCAAGGCCCAGCTTCTGGGCAAAGGGCCGCACCCGCTTTTCCGCACCGTTGGATACGATGGTGAGCCTGACACCTGCCTTGCGCATAGTGCCCAGCCACACGGCCACTTCTTCCGGCAGCTCCTGACTGCGGTCGGCGGTGAGGGTGTTATCGATATCCAGCACCAGCGCAGTGATGCCTTTTTCCGCCAGCCATTCCGGCGTGATGTGGGTGACATCCTTGAAAACGTATTCGGGGGTGATGAGCATAGTATTTCTCCCTGCAATGAAAATAGGGGAGCCTGCAATACAGGCTCCCCTACATCGGCGTTAGCAACGCGTATGAAATCTAAAGCAACAGCGACTTCAAGTAATCAATTACTTGAACTTGCGCTTGCGGGCTGCTTCGGACTTCTTCTTGCGCTTGACAGACGGCTTCTCGTAAGCCTCGCGCTTACGGACCTCTGCGAGCACACCGCTGCGAGCGGTGCTGCGCTTGAAGCGACGCAGTGCGCTTTCCAGCGACTCGCCCTCTTTAACACGAATTTCCGACATCTTATTCCCTCCCTTGGACCGTGAGGCAGGAATTTCGTTGTTACATGGTAACTAACAGTAGACAGTATAGCGCATTTTCTCCGGTTCGTCAACCTTTTTTTGAAAGTTTTTTGCGCAAAATCTTTGAAAAGATTTTGAATAAACGTTCCCGGGTGTTTTATGCGCCAGTCCGCCTCTGCGGGTAGTTGTATATCCAGCCTTTCGGCAGGGTATCGGTTGGTTTAGCCCTTGACAGCCAGATTGACCAGACGGCCCTTGACGTAGATCTCCTTGACCAGCTGCTTGCCTTCCAGAGCGGCAGCAACAGCGGGGTCAGCCTTGGCGGCGGCGATAGCGGCAGCAGCGTCAATGTCGGCAGCCACCTTCAGGCGGGCCTTCACCTTGCCGTTCACCTGCACAGCGATCTCCACTGTGCTTTCCACGCACTTGGCCTCTTCGTACTTGGGCCAGGGGTAGTAAGCCAGCTGCTCGTCGTGGCTGTGGCCCAGCTTCTCCCACAGCTCTTCGGTCATGTGGGGAGCAAACGGGTTCAGCAGCTGAACAACGGTCTCCAGCTCGGCCTTGGTCGCGCCGCCGTTGTCGTACAGGGCGTTCACCAGCGTCATGAGCTGGGCAATAGCGGTGTTCATCTTCAGGGTCTCGATGTCAGCGCCCACCTTCTTGATGGTCTGGTGCATCAGGGTCTCGACCTGCGGGCGATAGCCCTCGCCCTCCACCAGCTTGTCGCTCAGCGCCCACACGCGGTCCAGGAAGCGGTTGCAGCCTGCAATGGCAGAGGTCTGCCACGGTGCAGCCTGCTCAAAGTCGCCCATGAACATCTCGTACAGACGCATGGTGTCAGCACCGTACTGGTCCACCACCTCGTCCGGGTTGATGACGTTGCCCAGAGACTTGGACATCTTCACGATGGGGTGGCGTGCCATTTCGCCGTACTTTTCTTCCAGAGCCTTTTCAGCGGCCTTCTGGCTGCCGTACTCCTTCAGCAGCTTTTCCTGCTCCTCAGCGGGCAGGTTGACAAAGCTGTGGGGGTTCAGGCCCAGGATCATGCCGTGAGCGGTGCGCTTCTGGTAGGGTTCCGGAGAAGGCACCGCGCCGATATCATACAGGAACTTATGCCAGAAACGGCTGTACAGCAGATGCAGGGTGGTGTGCTCCATGCCGCCGTTGTACCAGTCCACCGGAGACCAGTATTCCAGAGCTTCCTTGGAAGCAATGGCATCCTTGCAGTGGGGGTCCATGTAGCGCAGGAAGTACCAGGAAGAACCGGCCCACTGGGGCATGGTATCGGTCTCACGGGTAGCGGGGCCGCCGCAGCAGGGGCAGGTGGTCTTGACCCAGTCCTTGTGGCGGGCCAGCGGAGATTCTCCGTCCGGACCCGGCTCAAAATCGGTGATGTCCGGCAGGGTCAGGGGCAGGCTGCTCTCGGGCAGGGGCTGCCAGCCGCACTTTTCACACTTGACCATGGGGATGGGCTCGCCCCAGTAACGCTGACGGCTGAACACCCAGTCGCGCAGCTTGTAGTTGACCTTATCGCAGCCCTTGCCGTTTGCCTCCAGCCAGTCGATCATCTTTTTCTTTGCATCGGTGACGGACAGGCCGTTCAGGAAGCCGGAGTTGACCAGCGTGCCGGTGGCCACATCGGTAAAAGCGGCTTCGTCCAGATTAGAGGGGGTATTGCCCTTGACCACCTCGATGATGGGCAGGCCGAACTTCTTGGCAAACTCCCAGTCGCGGGTATCGTGGGCGGGCACAGCCATGATGGCACCGGTGCCATAGGTGGACAGAACGTAATCCGAAATAAAGATGGGGATCTCGGTATCATTGACCGGGTTGATGCCCATGACACCTTCCAGCTTGACGCCGGTCTTTTCCTTGTTCAGCTCGCTGCGCTCAAAGTCGCTCTTGCGGGCTGCCTCGGCCTGATAGGCCTTGACGGCATCGGCATTCTTGAGGATGCCCTTGTCCAGCCATTCCTTGACCACGGCATGCTCCGGGGAGACGACCATGTAGGTGGCACCAAACAGGGTGTCACAGCGGGTGGTGTACACGGTCAGGGTATCGCCTGCGGTGGTGCCGAAGTTGACCTCTGCGCCGTGGCTGCGGCCGATCCAGTTCTTCTGCTGGGTGGCAACGCGCTCAATGTAATCCAGACCGTCCAGACCATCGATCAGCTTATCGGCATAAGCGGTGATCTTGAGCATCCACTGGCTCTTGACGCGGTGAACGACCTCGCTGCCGCAGCGCTCGCACACGCCGTTGACAACTTCCTCGTTGGCCAGCACGCACTTACAGCCGGTGCACCAGTTGACGTTCATTTCCTTCTTGTAAGCCAGACCATGCTTATACAGCTGCAGGAAGATCCACTGGGTCCACTTATAATACTCCGGATCGGTGGTGTTGATCTCGCGGTCCCAGTCAAAGGAGAAGCCCAGAGCCTTCAGCTGGCTGCGGAAGTGATCCACATTGTTCTTGGTGACAATGGCCGGGTGGATGTGGTTCTTCATGGCAAAGTTCTCAGTGGGCAGGCCAAAAGCGTCCCAACCCATGGGATACAGCACATTGTAGCCGTTCTGACGGCGCTTGCGGCTGACCACGTCCAGCGCGGTGTAGCTGCGGGGATGGCCTACATGCAGGCCGGCACCCGACGGATACGGGAACTCGACCAGTGCATAGAACTTGGGTTTTTTGTGGTCGATCTCGACATGGAAGGTCTTTTCGTCCTCCCACACCTTCTGCCACTTGGCTTCAACAGCCTTGTAATCGTACTTCATGTTTGTAATCAGCTCCAGACTTTACTTTTGCATATACCGTAATTGGAATGATTTATGCTACAGGCTGCCTGCCGCAAAAGGCAGGGCCGTTCTGCCTTATTCGACAGTGCTATCCGGGGTAAGGTACTCGGAAATATCAATGGGTTCGCCGTCTGCCCACAGGTGCTCCAGATCGTAGTAGGTGCGGGTGTTGGGCACGAATACGTGCACGATGACGTTGGAATAATCCAGCAGCACCCAGTTCTTGGAATCGTAGCCCTCCGTGCTGTAGGGCTCCAGACCCTTCTGGGAAAGCTCGTACTCCACCTCGTCGGCCAGAGCAGCCACCTGCGTGGTGGAAGTGCCGGAGGCAATGACAAAGTAATCGGTGAGCACGGTCAGGCTTTCCACCTTGAGCACGCGCACATCGTGGGCCTTTTTCTTATCCAGGATCTTTGCGATCTCAATGGCAAGCGCCTTGCTGTCGTTGAAGTTCTCCATATGTTTTTCCTTTCTGTCAGTTTCAGTTTGCGGAGCCTGCGGCCTGACCGTCGGTGGTAACAGCGCCATCAAGGTCTGTATCGCCGCTCAGGATGGCATCGTCCGACTCCTTATCGATGCGGCCCATATACTGCACGTTGGCATCGGTGGATGCACTGCCGTGGGGCCACTCGTCGGTGACAAGGTTCATTTCGCTCACATCAATGGGGCCGGTGTAGGTGCAGAAATACTGGTTGAGCAGGTTTGCAATGGAACCCGCATCCGGCACCACGCAGGAGTAACCGGCAAAGGTGTCGGTCTTGCCCACGTTGGGCACGCCCATGAACACCGGTGTCTGCGCCAGAATGATGTTGGAGCTGTCGAGCTTGAGGAAGGACACCACCAGCTTTGCAATGGTGGAAATGTCCATATCCGTCTTGATATAGTTCTTGAACACCAGCGGCAGCTGGTTCAGGATATCGGTAACGCCCATGGCGCGGGCACGCTTGAACAGGCCGGCATAGAAATAGCGCTGCATGTTCAGGCGGTCGATATCGGAATTGGCGTAGCCGTCGCCGTGGCGGCAGCGCACAAAGAACTCTGCCGATGCACCGTCCAGATTGCGGTAGCCCTTGAGCAGCTTGCTGCCGCCGTAGGACATATCGTGAGGGATATACACCTCAATGCCGCCAAAGTTATCCACCATATCCACCAGTGCCTGCATATCCACCGTCACATAGTAATCGATGGGCAGTCGGAACTGATCGTAGATGACATCGGCCAGAGCGGCGATGCTGCCGCCATTGGAGATTGCCACCGAGTTGATCTGATAATTCGTGGCGGCGTAGGTCTTGCCATTGGAAAGGGTGATTTTTTTGTTCTTGGTGGTGACAAGGCTGTTGCGGGGGATCTGCAGCATCCGCAGTGCACCGTTCTTGATGTCGAACTGCACGTACAGGATCATGTCGGTCATGCCGTCGTTGGAAGTGGGGTCGTTGGAATAATTGCGGCCCTCTTCATAGTCGATGCCGCAGACCAGAATGTTCACCACATCGCCCTTGTATTCCTCGTCTGTCTTGACCTCTTCCTCAATGGTAGGGGTGCTGTCGTCCGGGCGGATGCTGTCCTCCACCTTGTTTACAAGGCTGACTCCGTACACCACCACACCGGAGATCACCGCGATGATGGCCATGACCACTGCAAATGGCAGCCAGAGGGGCATTTTCTTTTTCTTTTTGCGGCGGCGCGGCGGCTTCTGCCCTGCTCCCTGTGCCGGGCGGCGCGGCGGCTCATTGTGTGCACCGCCTGCGCTCTGCTTTGCATCCGTTCTGGACGCAGCGTGGCGCGGTGCGGCTGCTGCCGGATCCGGCCGGTTCAGAGAACGCGAAGTATTGATATGGCGTGGCGTCTGGCTCATGCTTTTTTGTATCCTCCAGATTTTCGCGGTCCTGCAAAAAAATGTTCCTGCAGACCTGTCATGCTCTTAAGTATAGCATTATCCGACGAAATCTGCAATCCGTTTTCTGTTTCCGCTTGTTTCAGAGCAGCTGTGCTCTCACCGTTCATTCTTCCCGCTGCGGGCGAGGATATCCTCATAGGCAGCCTTGGACATCGGGTCAAGAGGCTTGCCCTGCGAGAGCACAAAATCGTTGGTCTGCTTCAGCGCGGCCAGCATAGCGGCATCCAGATTCTTTTTTTCCAGCTTGCGCAGCTTTTCCACGCCGGGCCAGTCCCGCTCCGCACTGGTCATATCGGCCAGATACAAAATTTTGTCAAGCCGGGTCATGCCGGGTTTGCCCGCTGTGTGACAGGCAATAGCGCTAAGCACCGCTTCGTCGGTCACGCCCCACTGGGTGCGGGCCAGAATGGCGGCGCACACGCCGTGCCACACCGGGGCCGGGCGCTCTTCGCCGCCCTCGGCATACTGGGGGTAAGCGCGCAGGATCTCGCGCATCTCATCCTTGCTGATCTCCTTGGCGGAGTCGTGCAGCAGGGCTGCTAGCGCGGCGCGCTCCTCATCCTCACCGTAGATCTTTGCCAGCTTGACGGCCATTTTTTTCACATTCAAGGTATGCTCATAGCGCTTATCGCTCAAGCGGCCGCGCACAAGCTCCTTTGCCTGTTTGAGGTTCATTGGCTGATACTTCCTTTTTGTAGAGTTTCTCCCGGCGGATGACCGCCCACACGGCCTCCGGCAGCTCTGCTTCGCAGGCTTTCCCTGCTGCAAGGCGTGCACGGATCTCGCTGCTGGCCATGGGCAGCGCCTGTACCGGTGCAAACAGGATGCGTGCCCCGGTGGGGTCCAGTCGGAGAGCCTTTGCGTGCAGCTCGGGGTCGTCGCCCACATGGCGGCTGGTGACCACCAGATGGGCAAGGCGCAGGATATCCTGCCAGCGGTGCCAGCCGTCAAAGCTCAGCAGCATATCGCTGCCAATGGCAAGGTACAGCTGTGCACCGGGATTTTCCCAAGCCAGTTTTTCCACCGTGAGCACCGTATAGTTGCGGTTTCCGGCAGCGGCCTGCTCGATTTCCCAGCCGCTGACTTCCAGCTGCGGGATCGTGTCCGCATCCTCTTCCAGTGCATGGAAGCAGCTGCACATTTCCAGCCGTAGCGCACCCGGGGCCGAAGTGTGCTGCTTGAAGGGTGAAAGCCCGGCCGGCATCACCACCACCTTGTCCGGGCGGACACGGTCGGCGGCAGCGCGCAGATTGTTCAGGTGACCGTTATGGGGCGGGTCAAATGTACCGCCGTAGAGAAGAACTTTCATTTTTACTTCAGCAGATCAGCGTAGGCGCTGTCCTTTTTCTTCTGCAGGTACAGCACGAACTTGGAGCCGATCACCTGTACGCAGTCGGCACCGGTGGCCTCAGCCAGCTTGACCGAAGCTTCACGGGCATTGTACATGCTGTTTTCCAGCACCTTGAGCTTGATGAGCTCACGGGCATCCAGACAGTCCTTCACACCCTGGATCATGGTCTCGTCGATCTCGCCCTTACCCACGATGAAAACGGGGTCCATGGTGTTTGCCTTGCCGCGCAGAATGGCGCGCTGTTTGCTTGTCAGCATAGTTTTTCTCCTTTATTTTCAGGTTGATATTTCGGTAAAGAAACGATTTAGAATTGTCTCCGCTTACGCTCTGACAATATCAGCGGAATTTCTATGATTTTTTGTAAAATTGAAAAATCTGCGGATTTTTCAATTTTACTTTTTCACGGGATGGGGCGTATCTGTTAGCGGCCTCGCCCTCTCAGGCGCTTTCGCGCCAGCTCTCCCAAAGGGAGAGCCTCTGGCGAGGAGATAAAGTTTGTGGTTTTGCCAAGGCCTCTCCCTTTGGGAGAGGTGCCGAACAAGGTGAGGCGGAGAGGGCGAGCCTGTTTCAGTCTTATGATCATTTCAGCTCGATTTCTACCGTTCCAGACACTTGTGCGATAACACCTTCTTCCGTGACTGCACCCAGAAACCCCGGCAGCTGCTGTTCCAGCACTGCCAGCGCATTGCCGCGGTGGCTGATGGCATCCTTTTCGTCCGGGGTCAGCTGGGCGTAGCTGCGGCCCTCGGTGTTGGGGCGCTTATCGTGCTTTCCCACGCCGCAGTCGGCGGGGATGAACAGCGGGTCGTAGCCAAAGCCGTAGTCCCCGCACAGCCGTTCAAAGGCGATGCTGCCCGGGCACTCGCCCATGCAGGTCAGATGCCGCCCATCCGGCAGGATGAAGCACACCGCTGAGACGAACTTTGCACCCCGCTGCCCGGCAGGCACAGCCTGCATGACATCCAGAAGCTTATCGTTGTTGGCTTCGTCGTCGCCGTGGCGGCCGCAGTAGCGGGCGCTGTACACGCCGGGCGCACCGCCCAGCGCATCTACGCACAGGCCGGAATCGTCGGCGATGGTGGGCAGACCGCATGCCTTGCAGATAGTCTCGGCCTTGATGAGGGCGTTCTCGGCAAATGTGGTGCCGGTCTCTTCCGGCTCAATCGTGATGCCCAGTTCCTTCTGGCTGACCACCTCGTGGCCCTGCGCTTCCAGAATGCGGCGCAGTTCGCGGAGCTTTCCGGCGTTGCCGGTGGCTGCACAAATTTTCATGCTGCGGCCCTCCTTAGTGCTTCCACTGGCGCGGGAGCAGCTCTTCCACAAAGCCCTCCGGGGTAAAGGGCAGCAGGTCGTCGATGCCCTCGCCCACGCCGATGAAGCGCACCGGCAGGCCCAGACGCTGCTTGACCGCCACCACGCAGCCGCCCTTGGCGGTGCCGTCCAGCTTGGTCAGGATGATGCCGGTAGCATCTGCAGCCTTGCAGAATTCCTTGGCCTGACTGATGGCGTTCTGTCCGGTGATGGCATCCAGCACCAGCAGCGTTTCAAGGCTGGCTTCCGGGCTGGCCTTCTTGACGCTGCGGCTGATCTTGGAAAGCTCTGCCATCAGGTTTGCCTTGTTGTGCAGACGGCCTGCGGTGTCGGCAATGACCATGTCATAGCCGCGTGCGGTGGCAGACTTTACGGTGTCGAAAATGACAGCCGCCGGGTCTGCGCCCTCGCCTGCGCTGACGATGGGCACACCGGCGCGGTCGGCCCAGATCTCCAGCTGTTCGCTGGCTGCGGCACGGAAGGTATCGCCTGCGGCCAGCATCACCTTTTTGCCCTCGCGGGTGTAGTGATCGGCCAGCTTTGCAATGCTGGTGGTCTTGCCCACGCCGTTCACGCCAATGACCAGAATAACGGCCGGCTTGCCGGAAAGATCCATCTCGGCATCCGGTGTCATTTCCTCGGCAATGATGTCGCGCAGGGCATCCGCCGCCTCTTCGCCGGTCTTCAGGCCCTTTTCGTGCACACGGTCGCGCAGCTTGTCCACCAGACGCACGGCCACCTCGCCGCCCACATCCGCAAGGATGAGCTGCTCTTCCAGATCATCGTACATATCATCGTCGATGACGCTGCCGGTGAGGGTGTTGAGGATATTGCCCCAGAAACCGGTGCGGGTCTTTTCCAGACCCGTTTTCATTTTTTCCTGTTCTTTTTCTTTGTTTTTCTTGCCAAATCCGAAGAACCCCATGGTGTCCTCCTATCTTTTTCTTTAATATATATCAGGAAACCAGCGTTGCGTCAACCTGTTCCAGATCAAGTTTGAGCAGCTTGGACACGCCGTCCTCCTGCATGGTAACGCCGTAAAGCACATTCGCGGCTTCCATTGTGCCGCGGCGGTGGGTGATCACGATGAACTGGGTCTTGTCGCTCACCCGGCGTAAGTACTGGGCAAAACGCACCACATTGGCATCGTCCAGAGCGGCTTCGATCTCGTCCAGAATACAGAATGGGGCCGGGTTGACCGCCAGAATGGCAAAGTAGATGCTGATGGCTACCAGCGCCTGCTCGCCGCCGGAAAGCGCTTCCAGATTCTTGATCACCTTGCCCGGCGGTGCCACCCGGATGCCGATGCCGCAGGACAGCACATCGCTTTCATCCTCCAGCACAAGGCTGGCTTCGCCGCCGCCGAACAGCTCGGTAAATACGCGTCCAAAGTTTTCGTTGATGGCGCGGAAGCTGTCGGAGAAGATCTCCCGCATCTGTGTCGAAAGCCTGGAGATCATGCGGGTCAGCTCATTGCGGCTTTCCTCCACATCGGTCACCTGATGCATCAGGGCATCGTAGCGGGCCTTGACCTCCTTGTATTCCTCGATGGCGCTCACATTCACGCTGCCAAGGGCGCGAATTTTGCCGCGCAGGTCGGCCACCTGTGCGCGCAGGGCCGTCAGGCTTTCAAACTCCACGCAAAGGTTCTCTGCCTGACTGACCGAGAGCTGGTATTCATCCCACAGCTTTGCCACGGTCTGGTCGTACTCGGTCTCGGCAGCGGCCTTGCGCTCTGCAAGGCGGGCCATCTCGCGCCCCATTTCCTCGCGGCTGTCGGAGGAAGTGCGCGCCCGGCTCAGTGCCGCTGTTTCAGCCTGCTGGCGTTCCAGCCGCCGTTCGGTAGCTTCGCGGATTGCCTTTTCTTTTTGGGCGATCTCGGTCTGGCTGTCGGACTTTGCCTGCCGGATGGCCGCAATTTCTGCCCGGCAGCTCTCGCTGCGCTGTGCCAGTGCCGCAAGGCTTTCTTCCAGCGTGGCGCGGCGGGCAGCGGCATCCTGTGCCCGCTGTTGCAGCGCCGCGATCTGGCTGTAGGCCAGTTCTGCATCCTTCTGGCGGGTCACCTGTTCCAGCCGCTTTACGCTGAGCTTTTGGCTCAGTTCGGTCTGCTGGGCCACAAAGTTGTCGTCACCTTCGGCAATTCGGTTCATCTCCGCCGTCAGCAGGTCGATCTTTGCCGTCAGCTGGGCCTGCAGGCTGGCAGCTTCCTCTGCTTTGCCACGGCTCTCTGTCAAGGCCGCCTGCAAAGCGTCGATCTGCTGCTGGCCGTTGCTGCGGGCCGTTTCCAGCTGGGCGGCAGCAGCTTCCAGCCGCTTCTGCTCTGCCTCGGCACGCACTTTGTCGTTGGCCGCGGTGATCTGCTCACTGGACGTGGCGGTCAGCTCCGCCTGCAAAGCGTCCACCTGCTCCTTGCACTGGTCGGTCTTTTCCTGTGCAGCAAGGCAGTCTTTTTGTAACCTGGCCGCTTTCACCCGCAGCTCTTCCATCTCCTGCTTGCGGGTGAACAGGCCTGCGCTGCGCTGGACGCTGCCGCCGGTAAAGCTGCCGCCTGCATTGACCACCTGACCATCCATGGTGACCACCTTGCTGCGGAAGCCGTTATCCCGCGCCACGCGGGAGGCTTCGTTGATGTCGTCCACCACGATGATGCGGCCCAAAAGATTGGATACGATGTTCTCATACCGGCGGTCGGCCTGCACCAGACTGGAGGCAAGCCGTGCCGTACCGGAGAGTCGGCCACGGAACACGCCGGGCTGGACGGTATCCAGCGGCAGGAAGGTGGCGCGGCCTGCATTGTCATTGCGCAGCAGGGCAATAGCCGCTTTGGCAGCAGCTTCGTTCTCTACCACGATGTTTTGCAGCGCACCGCCCAGAGCCGTTTCCACAGCCACTTCACAGCCCGGCTCCACCTTTAAGATGGCGGACACCGGCCCGATGATGCCCCGCAGGCGGCGTGCACCGGCAGCACGCATGACGGCCTTGACCGAGTTCTGGTAGCCGTCCATGTTCTTTTCCAGTTCCCGCAGCACGGAAAGGCGCTGGCGGGCCGCATCCAGCTCCCGGCCAAGCTTCTGCTCTGCCGCGTCGGCATCGTCCAGCGCAGCCTTGCGGCCTTTCAGCTTGAGTTCCACGCCGGAACGGACATTTGCCAGCTGCTTCTCGTTTTCTTCCAGCATCCGGCGATACTTGATGGTGTCGTCCAGATCCTGCTTTGCTTCGTCCCGCTGGGCGGTGCTTTCCTGCACGCTCTGCTCAAGGGCAGGCAGGCGCTGGCGGGCTGTTTCCCCGGCAGCTTCGGCAGCGGCCTGCGCCACCTGCGCTTCGGTGCGCCGGGCTGTCAGGCCGGCAAGTTCTGCTTTCAGGGTATCCTTGCGGGCACCGCTGGCACTGTTGGCATCGGTCAGACGTGCGATCTCCGCGTTCAGCGCATCGATCTCTGCCGCCAGCTTTTCGCCCTCCGCTTCCATGGTCTTTGCCACGGCCCGGTGGCGCTGCAAGGCGGCCTGTGCCTCGGTGCTGTCCTGTTCCCCGGCGCTGATCTCTTCCTGCAGGGATGCGGCGCTCTCCTCGTTGCGGAGGATGTCGTTTTCCAGCACAGCGATGCGGCTCTCCGACCCGCTGATCTGCTCGGTGATGCTGCGGATATCCCCATTCAGGCGCTCAACAGCAACCGTCAGCTGCTGTGCCTGCATCCGGATCTCCTCAGCCTCCTGCTCGGCGGCTTTCGTCTCCCGGTCAAAGCGCTCGTAGTCGGCCTGTGCTGTCTCGTAGTCCCGCACCTGCTGGCGCACGGCTTCGCGCGCGCGGTGCACACCGTCGGTCCACAGGGTCACTTCCAGCGTTTTGCGCTGTGCGGCCAGCTCGAGGAACTTTTCTGCCTTGGCGCTCTCTTTTTCCAGCGGGCCTACCCGGCTTTCCAGCTCGCCAAGGATGTCCCGCAGGCGTTCAAGGTTTTCGCCCGCCGCAGCAAGGCGGCGTTCCGCCTCGGTCTTGCGGTAGCGGTACTTGGCAATGCCGCAGGCTTCCTCAAAGATCTCGCGGCGCTCACTGCTTTTTGCGGCCACGATCTCCGCAATGCGGCCCTGCCCGATCACCGAGTAGCCGTCGCGGCCAATGCCGGTATCCAGCAAAAGTTCGTACACATCCTTCAACCGGCACACCTGCCCGTTGATGGTATACTCGCTGTCGCCGGAGCGGTAATATTTGCGGCCAATGGTCACTTCGTCCGCATCCACATCAAAGGTGTGGTCTGCGTTATCCAGCGTCAGCCGCACCTGCGCAAAGCCCATGGCTCCGCGCCGCCGGGTGCCGCCGAAGATCACATCCTCCATCTTGCCTGCCGCGCGCAGCTGGCGGGAGCTGGTCTCGCCCAGCACCCAGCGCACTGCGTCCGAAAGGTTCGACTTGCCGGAGCCGTTGGGACCCACCACACCGGTAACGCCTGCGTCGAACCGAATTTTGACTTTATCGGGGAAGCTTTTAAAGCCCTGGATCTCCAGTTCCTTGAATACCATTTACTTTTCCTTTATCACGCCCAGCAGCTTGAGCGCTTCTTTTGCAGCGCACTGCTCAGCGGCCTTTTTGCTGCGGCCTTCGCCACGGGCCACGCGGTCAGAGTTGAACCGCACCGCCACCACGAAATGCTTGTCGTGATCCGGGCCGGACTCGCTTTCTACTACATAGCTCAACCGCTCTTCCGGGTTCTGCTGCACGATCTCCTGCAGGCGGGTCTTGTAGTCAGCCTCGGCGTGCTTGCCCTCGGTGATAAAGGGCAGGATGAAGCTGCGGGCCACATCCATGCCGCCATCCAGATACAAAGCCGCGATCAGCGCTTCAAACGCATCGGACACAACGCTGGGGCGGTTGCGTCCGCCGCAGCGCTCTTCGCCGCGGCCAAGGCGCAGGTACTCGCCCAAATCGATCTCCTGCGCGAACTGGAACAGTGCACCCTCGCTGACAAGGCTGGCGCGGATGCGGGTCAAATCGCCCTCCGGCCGGTCGGCATAGGCATGGAACAGATAATCTGCCGAGACGATCTGCAGCACGCTGTCGCCCAGAAATTCCAGCCGCTCGTTGTGCTTGACCGGGGTGCGGCTCTCGTTGGCATAGCTGGTATGGGTGAGCGCGATCTCCAGCAGCTCCGGGTTTTTGAACTTATAACCAATAATTGTTTCCAACTGATGGCTCATATGTTTTAGCTCCCTTATTGATGGTCAGCATCCTCGCCCTCTCAGACTCACGTCCGTTCGCCAGCTCCCCCAAAGGGGGAGCCCTTGGCAAATCGATGCAGTCTGCACGAACTGCCAAAGCCTCTCACTCTGGGAGAGGTGGCATTGCAAAGCAATGACGGAGAGGGCAAGCCTGCTTCCCTTATTCCTCAGTTTTCTGTGCCGCAGCCAGCTCGTCCAGCGCAGACTGCATGGTGCCGCACAGATCGTTCTCCACGCAGATCTTTGCCTGACGGATGGCGTTCTTGATGCCCTTGGCCTTGGAAGAGCCGTGGGCCTTGATGACCGGCTGCTTGGCCCCCAGGAAAGGTGCGCCGCCGTACTCCTCGCTGTCCATCTGGTGCTTCAGGTCTGCCACGCTGCCCTTGAGCAGCAGGTAGGCCAGCTTGCCGCCGAGGTTTGCGAGGAACATTTGTTTCAGCATGCCCAGCAGCATTTTTGCCACGCCCTCAGTCAGCTTGAGGATCACATTGCCGGTGAAGCCGTCGCACACCACAACGTCCACTTCGCCACCCGGCACATCGCGGGGCTCGATGTTGCCCACAAAGCGGATGCCGGGGGTGGTCTTGAGCAGCTGGTGGGCTTCCTTGAGCATGGGGGTTCCCTTGCTCTCCTCCGCACCGTTGTTGGCCAGCGCCACGCTGGGGCTGCGGCGGCCCTCCACCTTATTCACATAGCAGCTGCCCATCACGGCAAAGGCTGCCAGCATCTCGGGGCGGCACTCCACATTGGCACCGCAGTCCAGCAGCAGATAGGCCTGCTTTTTGGCGGGCACCATGGTAGCCAGAGCCGGGCGCTTGATGCCCTTGAGGGTGCGCACGATCAGGCTTGCGCCCACATGCAGCGCGCCGGTGCTGCCGGCGGAAACAAAGGCATCACCCTTGCCGTCCTTGAGCATGTTCAGGCCCACCACGATGGAGGAATCCTTCTTCTGGCGGATGGCGCGGGCAGGCTCATCGCACATGTCGATGACCTCGGTGCAGTTCACCAGCTCAATGCCGTCCAGCGGGATGCTGTTTTCCTGTGCGGTTCTGCGCACCAGCGCTTCGTCGCCCACACCGACGACGGTGATGCCGTACTCTTTCACGGCCTGTGCGGCACCCTCCAGCACAGCCAGAGGGGCGTTGTCGCCGCCCATCATATCCACGATAATCTTCATAGCTTTTCTCCCTTCTTAAAGAGAAGTTTCATCCAGCCAGTGCTGGAAGCTGGCAACAGCGCGCTGGGCCTGTGCCATGTAACGCAGGCGCTTGTCCCGCGGGCGGCTCTCCTCCGGCAGCGGAGGAAGGATGCCCATATTCGCGCCCATGGGCTGGAAGTGCTTGTTCTCGGTGGTCAGGTACTGCACCAGCGCACCGCACATGGTATCCACAGGCGGGGCGGGCAGCTCCTTTCCTTCCAGCCGGGCATACAGGCTGCGGGCCGCCAGCAGGCCGCAGGCAGCGCTTTCCATATAGCCCTCAAAGCCGGTGATCTGGCCCGCAAAGAACACATTGGGGTGCTCTTTCAGGCACAGCTGGGCGCTGAGCACCCGGGGCGCATCGAGGAAGGTGTTGCGGTGCATGACACCGTACCGCACAAACTCGGCATTTTCCAGCCCGGGGATCATGCTGAACACCCGCTTTTGCTCTCCCCACTTGAGGTTGGTCTGGAAGCCCACGATGTTGTACAGGGTGCGTTCCTTATTTTCGGCCCGCAGCTGGACATTGGCCCATGGACGGTGTCCGGTGTTGGGATTCACAAGGCCCACCGGGCGCAGCGGGCCGAACCGCATGGTGTCGGCACCCCGGGCGGCCATGATCTCGATGGGCATACAGCCCTCATACACGGTGACGGTATCGGCCTTTTTGCCGTGGGCATCCGGGTCGGGCTGAGCAGACTGCTCGGCCCCGGTGTCAAAGTCGTGCAGCGGTGCGCGCTCTGCCGAAGCGAGAGCCGCGTGGAATTTCTCGTACTCTTCCTTGTTGAAAGGGCAGTTCAGGTAGTCGGCCTCGCCCCGGTCATAGCGGGAGGCGGCAAACACCTTGTTGTAGTCCAGACTTTCAGCGGTGACGATGGGGGCCACGGCATCGTAGAAGTGCAGCCGCTCGTCCCCGGTCAAGGCCCCGATCTCATCGGCCAGTGCGCCATCGGTCAATGGGCCGGTAGCCACCAGAATGGGGGCAGTCTTGTCAATGTGCTCCACCTGCTCCCGGTGGACGGTGATATTTTCACAGCTTTCCACCATGCGGGTCACTTCGGCGCTGAATGCATCGCGGTCCACCGCCAGCGCACCGCCAGCGGCCACGCGGGCCGTCTCGGCGGCGTTCAGCAGCTGGCTGCCCATCCGGCGCATCTCTTCCTTCAGCAGGCCGGAAGCAGAGTCCAGCCGTTCCGCTTTCAGGCTATTGGAGCAGATCAGCTCCGCAAAGCCTGCGCTTTTGTGTGCGGGCGAAAAATGCACGGGCTTCTGTTCGTACAGGTCTACCTGCACGCCCTTGCCAGCCAGCCAGAGGGAGGCTTCACAGCCCGCAAGACCAGCGCCCAGCACGGTTACTTGATAGTTCATAGTTTTATCCTTTTAGTCCTTTTTCGGCACCGGCATCTCGTAGCCGCAGCCTTCCTTTGCGCAATACAGCTTGGAGCCTTTGCGGAACATGGTGCTGCCGCACTTGGGGCACTTGGTGGGCACCGGCATGTCCCATGTCATAAAGTCGCAGTCCGGGTAGCGCTCGCAGCCATAATAGATGCGGCCCTTGGAGCTTTTGCGCTCCAGCATACGGCCCTTGCCGCACTTGGGGCAGATGCCGCCGGTATCCTTGACCAGCCGCTTGGTGCCCCGGCACTCCGGGAAGCCGCTGCAGGCCAGGAACTTGCCGTACTTGCCCACCTTGATGACCATGGGCCGGCCGCACAGGTCGCATACCTCACTGGAAGGCTCATCCGGCACCTTGACCTTCTTGCCTTCCATGTTCTTTTCGGCCTGCTCCAGACTGGCAGCAAAGCCCTGATAGAAGTCATCCACCGTCTTGTGCCAGTCGGCCTTGCCGCTCTCGATCTTATCCAGATTTTTTTCCATCTGGGCAGAGAAGTCCACATCCACGATGTGGGGGAACTGCTCCAGCATCAGCCCATCCACAGCCCGGCCCAGCAGAGTGGGCTTGAGCTTTTTCTGGTCGCGCTCCACATAGCCGCGGTCGATGATGGTGGTGATAATGGGTGCGTAGGTGGAAGGACGACCGATGCCGTTTTCTTCCAGTGCCTTGATGAGGGTCGCTTCAGTGTAGCGGGCGGGCGGCTGGGTGAACTTCTGCTCGCTCTTCAGGTCGCGCAGCTTCAGCACCTGACCCTGTTCCAGCGGGGGCAGGGCGGTCTCCTTCTTTTCCTTTTCGTCGGTGGCTTCCTCGTACAAGACGGTGAAGCCGTCAAAGGTAACGGTATAGCCGCTGGCCTTGAAACGGTAGTCCGCCGCGCTGACCGTGACGGACACGGTGTCCTGCTGGCAGTCTGCCATCTGGCTGGCCATGAAGCGGCTCCAGATCATGCGGTAGAGCTTTGCTGTGTCGCCGCTGATGCTCTTGTCCACCTCGTCCGGTGTCAGGGACGGCACCGAGGGGCGGATGGCCTCGTGGGCATCCTGTGCGGCAGTGGCGCTCTTGGTCTTCCATGTGCGCTTGTAGGGGCAGATATAGGCTTCACCGTAGGCCCCTGCGATATATTCCTTTGCGGCGGCAACGGCTTCATCCGAGATGCGCAGGCTGTCGGTACGCATGTAGGTGATCAGACCCATGGTGCCGTGGCCCGCAATGTCCACGCCTTCGTACAGGGTCTGGGCAGCGCGCATCGTGCGGGTGGCCGTAAAGCCCAAGCGGCGGGATGCCTCCTGCTGCAGGGTACTGGTGATAAAAGCCGGAGTGGGCTGCTTTGCCCGCTTGCCCTTTTTCAGCTCTGCCACCACGTACTCGGCCCCTTCCAGACCCTTTTCAATGGCGCGGGCCTCGGCTTCGTTTTTGGGCAGCAGCTTTTTGCCGCTGGCATCGGTGGCCAGCCGGGCGGTAAAACTCTTGTGGCCTGCGCCGAGGGTGGCATCCACATTCCAGTATTCGTCGGGCTTGAAGCTCTCGATTTCCTTTTCGCGGTCATCGATCAGCCGCACGGCCACGCTCTGCACGCGGCCTGCGGAAAGGCCCCGGCGCACCTTACGCCAGAGGAACGGGCTGAGCTTGTAGCCCACCAGACGGTCCAGCACACGGCGGGCCTGCTGTGCGTTGAACAGATCTTCGTCGATGGCGCGGGGATGGGCCATGCCCTCCTTCACGCCCTTTTTGGTGATCTCGTCAAAGGTCACGCGGTTCGGCTCGTGGGGGTCCAGCCCCAGAATGTTTGCCAGATGCCAGCTGATGGCTTCGCCCTCACGGTCCGGGTCGGTTGCCAGCAGCACGCCGTCTGCGTGTTTGGCCTTGCTCTTCAATTCCTTGATGAGCTTTTCCTTGCCTTTGATGCTGATGTACTGTGGGGCATAGCCGTGCTCCACATCGATGCCCAGCTGGGAAGCGGGCAGGTCACGGATATGGCCCATGCTTGCGGTGACCTCGTAATCATCGCCCAGATACTTGCCAATGGTTTTCGCCTTAGCAGGCGACTCCACGATAACCAGTTTCGCCATTCGAGTTTACTCCCATTTCAAATTTTCTTTCTTCTCTATCAGGAACGCACCGTGCAACTGCACAGTACGGGATTCTCTATTTTTATATCATACCACAGCTGTTGTGTGCTGCGCCAGCAGAAATTATACTATTTTATCACATACCGCTTGCCCGGCATGCACAGCACCCGGCCGGAAAGCTCCAGCTTCATCAGGGTGCCCAGCAGCACCGCTGTGGGCAGGCCGCTGCGCACGCAAAGCTCCTCAATGCCAAGGGGCTGCGGCCCAATGCAGGAAAGCACCTTCCGCTCGTTCTCGCTCAGAGGCTCCGGCTGCTTTGCCGTCACCGCCGCTGCGCTCTGCCGGCGCAGGCCCAGCGGGCCAAGCAGGTCAGCAGCAGAACACACGGCACGCGCTCTGCCGTCCCGCAAAAGGCCGTTTGTGCCTGCGGAATTGGGCGAGTAGATGCTGCCTGGCACCGCGAACACCGGCTTGCCATAGCGTTCGGCGTGAGACACGGTGGACATGGTGCCGCTTTTTTCCTGCGCTTCCACCACCAGCAATGCAGAGCTGAGCGCCGCAATGAGCCGGTTGCGCTGCAAAAATCCATTTGGGCCAACGCCCTCACTGCGGGGCGGGTACTCACTGATCACGCAGCCCTTCTGCTCGATCTTGTGCCGCAGCACCACATTGGCCGCAGGATAGGTGCGGTCGATGGGCACGCCCATCACAGCAATGGTAGGGCAGTTGTTTTTGACAGCAGCGCGGTGCCCGGCGCTGTCCAGCCCGTCCGCAAGGCCGCTGACGATCAAAGCGCCGCTTTGGGCCAGTTCCCCGCCAATGTCCGCCGCTGCGTTCAGGCCGTATTCGGTAGGCTTGCGGCTGCCCACGATGCCCACCGCGCCCGGCTCGTTGAGCCAGAGCGGATCGCCGGTGCAGTAGAGCACCAGCGGCATATCCGGGATGCGGGAAAACGCCAGCGGATAGTCCGGGTCGTCAAACGGCAGGATGCGCACACCCAGATCATCGCACCGCATCACCAGCGGGTGGTACTGTTCCGGGGCCAGCTGCTGCGCCCGCAGAGCGGCTGCCTCCCCCGCTGCAAGACGAAATTCTGCCGTATCGCGGGCTTCCCATGCTTCCTGTGCACCGCCAAAGGCATCCAGCACACGGCCCGCGTGAACGCTGGCCGGGCCAAGCACATGGGCCAGCCACAGCCAGCACAGCAGCGGATCCGGGGCAGGCTCCGGCGGGAAAAGGCTGGTCTGCCCTGCAAGGCCGCTCATAGGCTTTCCTCCCGGAAATGCCACAGCAGGATGCTGCCCGCAATGCCGGCGTTCAGGCTTTCCACCCGGTCGGTCATGGGGATGCGCACCGTGCTGCTGCAGGCAGCAATGGTCTCATCGGTCAGGCCCTGCCCCTCGCTGCCGATGACGACGCAGACGCCGCCGGGGCAGCTTGCCTGCGCCGCGCTCAGCGGCTGAGACTTGTACAGCGCGGCAGCAAGGCAGGTGATACCCTTTGCGCGCAGCTGGGTGATGGCATCGGGCATGGCACCGGCTTCGATCACCGGGATGCGCACGGCGGCTCCCATGGAAGCGCGCAGGGTCTTGGGGGCATACACACTGGCACAGCCGTCGCTCAGGATCACACCGTCAAAGCCAAAGGCCGCAGCAGAGCGCAGCAGGGTGCCCACATTGCCGGGGTCCTGCACCCGTTCCAGCGCCAGATACCGCCCGCCGGCCTTCACTTCGTCCAGTGTGTGCACCGGGGTGCGGAACACGCCGAACACCCCCTGATGAGTGCCCACATCGGCCAGCTTATCGGCCACATGGTCTTCCACAAGGTAGTGTTCACCGGGCAGACCAGCAAGCTCCGGGCACTTTGCCATAGCGCTTTCCGTATAAAATAAGGTCTCCAGCTGTGCGCCGCGGGCAAGCTCCGGGCAGAGCTTGCGGCCCTCGGCCAGAAAGCGGCCCTCGCTGCGGCGGAATGCCGCGCTGGAAGAAAGGCGGCAGGCGTATTTGATCTTTGCGTTTTCCCGGCTGGTGATTTTTTCGTCCATCGTGTGTATTCAACCTTTCGCTGTACTGTCGTTCAAAAAGTAGTCTGCCGTCTTGTTCAAAAAATGCAAAAAGGGCAGCGTCTGCCACAAAGCGTTCCTGCGGCAGGGCGCTGCCCTGAAAAACATGTTTCCCTGCCGTAAGAACCCCGGATACAAAACGGACGCCCGCGTATACGCGCGGGCGTCACGATTCAAGTTCCTAATCAGGCGTTCTTGACGGTCTCGACCAGAGCTGCAAAGCTCTTGGGATCGTTAATAGCCATCTCAGACAGCATCTTGCGGTTCAGCTCGATGCCAGCCTTCTTCAGACCAGCCATGAAGGTGGAGTAGTTCATGCCCAGAGGACGAACTGCGTTGTTGATGCGGCAGATCCACAGGTTGCGGAACTGACGCTTCTTCATGCGGCGGCCAGCCAGAGCGTAGTTGCCGCTCTTCATGACCTGCTGCTTGGCCATCTTAAAGTGCTTGCTCTTGCAGCCGTAGAAGCCCTTGGCCAGCTTCAGCATCTTCTTACGACGTTTGTGAGTCATGGTTGCGCCCTTGATACGTGCCATTTTTTATATCTCCTTTAGTTGTCTCAATAGAATGTGTTTGCCTGCGGCTCGCTCTTAGGCGTAGGGCAGCATGCTCTTGATGGTAGCTGCGTTGGTCTTATCAACGTAGCTGGGCTGACGGTAGCCACGGGTCAGCTTGGTGGTCTTCTTGGTCAGGATGTGGCTGCGGAATGCGTGGCCGCGCTTGATCTTGCCGTTCTTGGTCAGCTTAAAGCGCTTCTTAGCGCCAGAGTGCGTCTTCAGTTTCATCTTAGCCATTTTAGTTTCCTCCTAAAATTAGTCCTTATTGGGTTTCGGGATCAGCAGAATGGACATCGTGCGGCCCTCGAGCACCGGCGGCTTATCGGTGGATGCCTGAGGCAGAGCCTCGGCAAAACGTTTCAGCACGTCTGCGCCCAGAGCACTGTGCGCCATTTCACGGCCGCGGAAGCGGATCGAAACCTTAACCTTGTGGCCAGCTGCCAGGAACTTGGCAGTCTGGTTCAGCTTGGTATTGAAGTCGTTGGTGTCAATGTTGAGCGAAAGGCGGGTCTCTTTAACTTCGACCACCTTCTGGTTCTTCTTGGCTTCCTTCTCCTTCTTCTGCTGTTCAAAACGGTACTTGCCGTAATCCAGCACCTTGCACACAGGCGGAACAGCCTGCGGTGCGATCTTGACCAGATCCAGACCAGCATCTTCAGCAGCGCGCATGGCCACCTGAATGGACACAACGCCCTTCTGCTCGCCGTCTGCACCGATCAGACGGACCTCACGGTCACGGATCTGACCGTTGATCTCCAGTTCCTTCGACTTTCCAGCGGTAGCGATAATGAATGCACCTCCAAACAAAATCCATTTTGTTGCAATATTTGGCATAGAAAACGCGGCCGCCCATTTTCAGGACAGCCGCGCAAAAATTCACTCAAAGCCGCAGTCCACTCATAATGAACTGCCTTCAGGTATAGCCCGGGGGAGCTTTCCCTCGCAAGGCGAGCGCGGCACAGGCCGTAGCTGCTTTCTTTACCCGGTTATTTTACCACAGGCAGAAAGCGCTGTCAAGCACTTTTTATGCGTTTTGCGGGAAAAATATGACTTTTCCGAAAGGCAGGCCATCAGGGAGCAGCATCTGCCCGGGCATCGGTGCCGCCCACTCCGGCAGGATGACGCGAAGCCATGGTCTAAAGTGTAGGCTGCAATTAAAATCGACCAAAAAGCCTTAACGGGAAGTGCGAGGGCTTCTCACGCTGGATGGACTGGCGAGCGGAAGCAGGACGGAGTGGGCGGCACCGACGTTCTCCTACGCTTCGATCAGCCTCCCCAGCTCCAGCGAGTAGATGCCCTTATACGTTACCTTCTTCGGCGCAAAGCGCTTATCGATGGCAAGGGCATAGAGGTTCAGCTGCGGGCGGTAGGCGCTCAGGAAGTCCGCTTCGGTCTTGCGGCGGTCGGTCTTGTAATCCAGCAGTTCCAGATGATCCGGGAACACCAGCACAAGGTCTGCAATGCCCTGCACCAGCACCTGCTCATCCTGCACGGCGGCGGCTTCCTGCGCGGAAGCGCCCTGTGCCGTCAGCACGGCCGACGCGGGCAGCGCCGTGATGAAGGCCAGCTCTCGCAACACCTTTTCGGCTGCGCAGATCTTTGCAAAGGCTTCGCTCTCGGCAAAGCGGCGGATGCGGCCTACATTGAGTTTTTCCGCAATTTCCGGGGCCACCAGCTGGGTGTCCACCTGCCGCTGGCGCTCTGCAAGGATGGCTTCCTCCAGCGTGCCCGCCGCTTTGGCAGCAGCAAGGGAGGCAAAGTCCGCATGTTCCAGAAAAGCGTGCAGAGCCGTGCCCATCTCGGCGGCAGTCAGTCCGTCCTTGGAGAGAAAGGCAGGGCGTTCCAGCGTGGTCTGCTCGGCCTTGTGCACGATGCTGGTCACGCTGACCTTGGCGGGCACCGCAGCCAGTTTTGCCGCCGGATACCGCCATGCAAAGCCCTCCTGCAGCTGAGCCACCAATGCCGGGTCTGCCGGGACAGGCTCTGCCGCTTCCGGTTCCTGTTCCGGTGTTTCCGGCTCCGGCTGAGCTTCCTGCACCGTGACCATGATCTCGCTTTCCGTAAACACAAAGGGCAGTTCCAGATCTCCTGCCAGCCGCCGCAGCGGCCCGCCGAAGGGATGCACCAGCAGCGCTGCACGCAGCCAGTCGGCAAAGCTGCCCGCCTGCTGGTTCAGCGTTTCTCCCGCGCCCGCAGCAAGGAACGCTGCCGCCTTGGCAAAGGGATTGCCGGTCTTGGTCATGCCCAGCGGCACCGTGAGGATCAGCTTATCCTGTGCACGGGTGAGCGCCACATATAAAAGGCGCATCTGCTCGCTGCGCGTTTCCTGCGCATGGACGCTGGCAAGGGCCGCGTAGGCTGCAGTCTTGTACATGCTCTCGCCCTGTTCCGGGCGCAGGCGCAGGCCCGCGCCGTATTCCCGGTGCAGCAGCACCGGCTGGTAAGTGTCGCTCAGGTTGAAGTGCCGGGCCGTGTCGCCCACGAACACCACCGGGAACTGCAGACCCTTGGAGCGATGGATGGTCATAATGGTCACACAGCCAGGCCGCGCACCGCCGGGCACAGTGTCCTGCCCGGTAGAACCGGCCTGCGCCGCCGCGTCGATGGCACGCACCAGCGCCGAGATGCCGTTTGCACCGGTCTGTGCACAGAAAGCCGCAAAGCGCCGGGCATCTTCCCGGCGATGCGCACCGTTTTCCAGTACGCCCAGCGCAGCAAGATAGCCGGTGGAGACAAAGATCTCTTCCAGCAGCTGTTCTGCCGGGGCACTGCGGGCCATGCGCCGCAGTGCGGTGAGTCGGCCATAAAAGTCTTTCACCTTTCGGGTGAACGGCGTTTCATCACCATTCTGCACCACCTGCAGCACTGCGCCGTACAGACTCATGCGGGAAGCCCTTTTGCCCGTTTCCTTCGCGCCCTGTTCCTCCTGCGCCTTTTTCTGCATTGCGGCGCTCTGGGCACGCAGGCGTACAAGGTCGTCGTCCGTAAAACCGAACATCGGCCCCAGCATGGCGGCGGCAAGGTAGATATCCTGCGCCGGGTTGTCGATGACCTTCAAAAGCGAGATCAGCGGCCGGATGTGCGCTGCTTCCATCAAGTTTTCGCGCGCATCCGCATACACCGGGATGCCCCGGGCCGTGAGCGCTTCCTCATAAGCGAGGAAGTCGCCGCGCGCCGCCAGCAGGATGCAGCAATCCTCGTACTGCACCGGGCGGGTGGAGTTGCCGTCCCGCACTGGTTCGCCGTTTTTCACCAGTTCTTCAACGCGCTGGGCGATCCACGCCGCGTCGGTCTCAGCGGTGTCGTCGGGCAGGAAGTGCGCTTCCACGCTGCCGGCATATTCGCCGGGTGCACCGCACACCAGCCGCTGGCCGTCACCATAGGCGGTATCGCCCAGTTGGGGGGTCATGAGCTGTTCAAAGATAAAGTTGATGCCTGCCACCACCTGCGGGGCGGAGCGGAAGTTCGCATCCAGCGCCAGCAGAGCGTTTCCGCCTGCCGTACCCTCCTCCGGGCGGGGGCGGGCAGTGCCGCCGGGCAACGGTGCCCATGCGTTCAGCTTAGCCCGAAAGATGCTGGGGTCGGCCTGACGGAAGCGGTAGATGCTCTGCTTCAGGTCGCCCACAAGGAACAGGTCATCCCCCGCCGGGGAAGCAAGGCAGCGGTAAATGGCATCCTGCAAAGCGTTCGTGTCCTGATATTCGTCCACCATCACGGCGGCATAGCTCTGCCGGATGCTCTGGCACAGCGGGGTGCACACGCCATCCGGTGTGCGCAGCAGCCGCAGGGCCTGATGCTCAAAATCGCTGAATTCCAGCAGCTTGCGCTCCTTTTTCTTTGCCGAGAAGCGGGCATCAAAATCCCGCACGGCGGCAAACAGCGCCCGCAGCCGGGGCAGGGCCGCTCTGCGGTCCGCTTCGGCTTCCTCCTCGCTGCAGGAGACAAGCTCCGTAATGTGCTCAAACAGCTTGGCGGCTTCGTCTGCGCGGGTCCTGACCGCCGCCTTATGATCGCCGGTCAGCCGTTTTTTCATGCCCTTGAAGCCGGGCATCTCCTCCATGCCCAGCACATAGGGTGTCAGCTTATCGTACAGCGGTGTCCACTGCCCTGCCGCAGCCAGCCGTTCCACCTCGCCCAGCAGGGCGGCGGCGCTTTCCAGCCGGGAGAGCGGCTCTGCAAATTTATCGTTGACACCGGCCACGGCCTTTGCCTTGGAAGCAGCGGTCTTGCCTTTTTCCTCGGCCTGTGCCTGTGCAAGGACAAAATCTTCCTTACAGTCTGCCAGCGCTGCCGTCAGCAGTTCCCGCGCGGCCTTTGCGCAGCGGGCCGCTTCCGCCAGCAGCAGGTCATGCCAGCAGGTAAAAGCAAAGCCGTTTTCCCGCTGCCAAGGTGTCAGATATTCGTCCAGCCTGCGGTCGTAGTCCGGCAGAGCGCGCAGAAAATCGTACACATGCAGAATGGTATTGCCTGCGGCCTGATCGGTGCGGCCCTTTCCGTAAAGGTCTGCAAAGGCACAGAAGTCCGGGTCGCGGTAGGCATTTTCCAGCGTTTCGGTCAGCGCCGAAGCCCGCAGCACCTCCACGCTGCCGGGATCTGCCGGGGCAAAGTCCGGCGGGATGTCCAGTGCCTGAAAGTGCTTGTGCAGCAGATTCAGACAGAACGCGTCAATGGTGCAGATGGGTGCGCGCTGCAAAAGCATCCGCTGGCGGCGCAGGCTCGTGTTGTGGGGCTGCTGCTGGCTGAGCCGCAGCAGCGCCTGTCCGATGCGCGCCCGCAGCTCTGCCGCCGCCGCATTGGTAAAGGTGACGATGAGCAGTTTGTCCGCATCCACCGGGTGGTCCGGATCGGTGATGAGCCGCACGGCGCGCTCGGTCAGCACAGCTGTTTTGCCGCTGCCCGCCGCTGCGCTCACCAGCAGCGCACCACCCCGGTCCTCAATAGCAGCGCGCTGGGCCGGAGTCCATTTGGGTCCACTCATGCCTGCTCACCTTCCTTCTCGTTCTCGGTCTCTTCCGGCTCAAAGGGTTTGGCCGGGGCTTCCAGTGCCCGCTCGCCGAGGCCGGTCTCGTGGCAGCAGATAAAGCTGTAGTCGCACCAGATGCAGGGGTTCCTGCCCGCCCCAGCCACCAGCGGTTCTGCAGCGATCTGCCCATCGTAAAGCTGCTGGCCCATCTGGGTGACAAGATCATCCAGATGCAGCCGGATGCGGTTGAGCTTTGCAATATCGGCACGCTTATCCTTCTGGCTGGGGCTGGGTGCACCGTTGCGGTAGCCAAAGGGCAGGTAACGGCCCGTCTCATCCGCATCCATGGCATCGAACACCTTCTGCTCGTCCCTCACAAGGCCGTCCAGCTCGTACTGCACGTCCTGCTGTGCCTGCTGGCGGTTGGTGGTCTTGGGGGCCGGGTCTGCCAGCAGATACAGCACGCCTGCCGGTTCCGCACCGGTAAAGCGGCCGCTCTTATCCCGCGTCAGGCTGAACAGATACAAAAGCATCTGGCAGTCCAGCCCGCAGTAGACCTCCTTCAGGTTCAGTTTTTTGGTGCCGGTCTTATAGTCCACCACCCGCACCCAGCGGGTGCCGTTTTCCTCCACCCACTCGTCGGCACGGTCCACCGTGCCCACCAGCTGCACCGTGCGCCCGTCCGAGAGATGATACACCTGCCCGGGCACGGCGTCCTCCCCGGAGCCGATGCGCAGCTCACAGGCTGCCGGGTGGAAGCAGGACTGCTTCTGTTCATCCCGCAGGTAGCACAAAAGGCTTGTCATGCTTTTTTTGAGCCGCGAGAGCAGATAGGCGAACCGGGCCGTATCCTCGGGCAGATAGCGCTTTGCATATTCGTCCACCAGCAGGCTGGCAAGGCCTGCCATAGCTTCGTCGTCCAGTTCCAGAAAAGGCGTCAGCGCATTGCAGGGGTTATCCGCATCCGGGTGCGGGTCCAGCGCCATCTGCAGCACCCAGTGTATCAGGGTGCCGCTCTGGTCGGCAGAAAGCTCGGCCCGTCTGCGGGGCTTCAGGCCCAGCACATACTGCAAAAAATAGCCGTAACGGCAGGTATAGTATTTTTCCAGCTGACTGGGCGAGATGCGCAGCCGCTGCCCCAGCAGGCCTCTCAGCGCAGACAGATCGTTCACCTGCCGGGGCGGGTCCTCCTCCATGCGCTGCAGCAGCGCAAGGCCCCGGGGAGCATCCGTCTGCGGCAGACGCAGCGCCTCCGTCAGGCTGGCGCGTTCCGTGTCGGTCAGCGGCCAGCCGCCCAGCGTATCCAGTGCATCGGCGGGGGTGGCTGCAAGGTCGGGAAGCTCCATCTCCGGTGCCGCCGGGTGCAGCGCTTCCACGATGGGTTCCAGCGCTGCGCACAGGGTCTTGCCCTGCCCCTTGGGCCAGCTGAGCCACAACCCCTTTGCCGGTGCGGTGAGGGCTTTGTAAACGCACACCTGCTCGCGCACCACGCGGTTCTCAAAGCAGTCCGGCAGATCGATCTGCTTTGCCATCAGAGCATCGCGGTCGGCGTGGGTCAGAAGGCCCGTCTCGGACGGTGCACAGGGAAATTCGCCCTCCGCAAGGCCCAGCACGAACACATAGTCCGGCGCGTCCAGACGCATTTTGCCCGCGCTTGCCAGCACCACGGCATCCAGCGTCTGCGGGATGTGCCCAAGGTCCGAAGAGCGCAGCAGCAGGCTGAACAGGTCCTCATATTCTGCAAAGGTCACGCCCTGCCCGCCCAGCAGGTGGGCCATTTCGTTGAGCAGCTGCATCACCACGTTCCACTCGCGGGCAGCTTCCTCTGCCGCCGGGATGCCCCGGGCAGTGCGGACGGCTTCCACCAGCGCTGCCTGCTGCTCTTCTGCACCCAGCTTTTTCAGGCAGAAATACAGTTCCCGGCTGATCTGTTCGGCGCTGCCGCCCCGCACCTTGCTGCGCAGTTCGTCCACGGCTGTTACCAGCAGCTGGCGGGCAGTCTCGGCATCCTCCAGCGTTTTTGCATCCTCATCGGACAGTTCATTTTCGCCGAAGCCCTTGGGGCTTTTCTCAAATTTTGTGCGCCATGCCGCCGCATTGGGTGACCAGGTATAGGCATAGTTTTCCAGCGCGCAGACCTGCGGCTCGGTCAGAGCGCACAGGCCGGTCTTGGCAAGAATGGTCAGGTTTTCGGTCATATCCGCACCGCGCAGCAGTGCCAGCAGTGCACGCACCGCCGTAGCCGGGGCGCTGAACTCCGGGGTGGTGGGTTCATCGCAGTAAAGCGGGATATCTGCCATACGGAACTCGTACCGGATGGCCGCACGGTAATCCGGGATATTGCGGCAGACCACGGCCATTTTGCCGCAGCGCACGCCCTGCCGCATCAGGCGGCGGATGGCCGCAGCGGTGCAACGGGCTTCCTCTTCCCGGCTGGCAGCGGCAAACAGCCGCACCTCCGGCGCAGCGGGCGGCACCTCACAGGTGCCAGTCTCCAAAAGCTCTGTCACAGCCGCAAGGCCGGGCGCATCCTTATGGCGCAGGTCGCGGCGCAGCAGCTCCGGCACTGCCGCTTCAGCACCGTTTTTGCGGGCCAGCTGCCGCAGCTGTGCGGCCACCTGCTTTGCGCCGGAAAAAAGCCCCATATCCCCCGGCACCATGGGCGCACCGTCGTCGCACAGGGCCACCGTAACGGTGGGCAGCGCTGCCAGCATCGCGCCCATCAGCCGCTTTTTGGGTGCGTTGAAGGTATCGAACTCGTCAATGAACACTTCCCGCTCCCGCAGAAAGTCCGGCAGTTCGCCCCGGGCAAGAGCGGCTTCCAGCCGGTCAGCCGCCAGCTCCAGCCGGTCGGCGGGGTCCATGCCGGTGCCCGCCAGCAGCGTTTCGTACCCCTGAAAGATCAGTGCCAGCTCGCTCAGCTTGCCGCTTTCCGGCCCGCAGTCCGGCGCAAGCTCTGCCAGCTGTGCGCCGGAAAGGCCGGCACTTTTCAGCTCGTCGATGGTCTGGGCCGCCATCTGGCAGAAAGCCGCACTGCGGCGGTGGCGGTAGTAGTAATGCACATGATCCTGCAGCTCTTCCAGCGCGCGGCGCACCAGCACGGCGCGGCCCGCGTCCGAAAGGGTCTGCACCGCCGCGCCGCCCTCGGCAGAGAGGATGCGCTCGGCCAGACTGGTAAAGGAAAAGCTTTCCACCATGCCGGAAAGAGCATCGCCCAGTTCCCGGTAGATGCGGCCCTCCGTGCTGGAAGTGAACTGTTCCGGCACCAGAAGGATGCTGCGCCGGCCTGCCTCGGCCCGGGCGCGGATGCGGGAATAGAGCAGGGTGGTCTTGCCGCTGCCGGAGCCGCCTAAAACCAGTTTGAGCATGGGGCACTTCCTCCTAAAAAAACGATCTGTGTTTATTGTAACACGAAAATCCTCTCAAAAAAAGTGTGATTCTCTACCTTTTAGCCTGCAGCTGTGGTACACTTGGACCGACAAACTTTTCCACACAAGAGAGGAAGCCTGTATGAAAATTTTAGCTGTTGATTACGGCGACAGCCGCACCGGCCTTGCCACCTGTGACCGCACCGAGTTCCTTACAACGGCCATCACCCCGCAGATCACCCTGAAAGCCCGCAACAAGGTGGCGGCACGGGTGTGCGAAGTGGCCAAGGAGATCGGAGCCGAGCTGATCGTGATCGGCCTGCCGCTAAACATGGATGGTACCGAGGGCGAACGCGCCATCAAGAGCCGCAAGCTGGCAAAGACGGTCGAGATCTGGAGCGGCCTGCCGGTACGCATGTGGGACGAGCGCCAGACCACCTGCGCCGCCGCCGACATTCTGGACGAAAGCGGCACCTTTGGCACAAAGCGCAAGGAGATCCTGGATTCGGTCAGCGCTACCGTCATTCTGGACGATTATCTTGCATGGCGGAAGGAACACCCGGGGGAGATATAAGAAAAAGGACACCTGACGGTGTCCTTTTTCTTATTCGTACTGCGTAATGCTCACGCTGTTGATGGTGATGTCCTCACGGGGCTTTTGGTTTTCGTCCACGGCGGTCTGGCCGATGGCATCCACCACGTCCATGCCCTCATACACCTGCCCCAGCACGGTATCGGTGTAGTCAAGATAAGGCGCGCCGCCGGCGGTCTGATAGGCCGAAACCACCTCCGCGCGGTAGCCCGCGCTGTTCATCTGGTCCACAAGCTCCTGCGTCACCGACTGGTCTCCCGGCAGCGTCTGCATCACGTAAAAAACGCTGGCGCACTCGCCGGAAGCATCGGTGCCCATACACAGCGCGCCAGAGTAGTGGTGCAGGCTGTCGGTGGTCTCAGCCGGGTAGCGGTTGCCGTTCCAGATGGTACTGCCCCTGCCGTCGGCCCCCTGCCCGGCTTCCACCACAAAGCCGCTCTCCATGCGGGAGAAGGTCAGGCCGTTGTAGTAGCCTGCCTGCACAAGGCCTGCAAAGTTATCATAGGCCTGCGGGGCCTTGTCCGGGAAAAGCACCGCCTTGAACACGCCTGCCGAGGTATCAAACACCGCAATGGTGTCCCCCGCCGCAGGGTGGGCAAACTGCAGCTCTGCCGATTCCACTGCCGGGCGGTCGATCTTCTGGGCTGTACTGCCGCCGCTGCCTTTGCCAAAGTGCAGAAAGCTCCCGGCACTGCAGCCCGTCAGCACCAGCGCCGCTGCCAGCACAAACGCCGCCCATCTTTTTTTATGCATCATTTCCACCCACGCTCCATACTCTATAGTAACCTGCACGGCACACCGTGCACAGAAGATTCAGAGGATAGTATATCATATTCTGCTGCAGAGTGCGAGAGCAAATGCGTGAAAATTTGCTGCACAATTTCTGTGCGAAAAAGCATCTTGACGAGCAGGCAAAAAAACGCTACACTATATGCAGGCCAAGCGGGCGGCACACAAACAGCCCGTTTTATGACACGATACAGGAGACAATATCTATGTCTGACGAAATCAAGAACCCTAACACCGAAGAAGATCAGCCCGACCTGATGACCCTGGAGGATGAGGACGGCAACGAGATCACATTTGAGGTGATCGATGCGCTGGACTACAAGGGTGTGCATTATCTGGCTGCTGTGGAATACGCCGAGACCGAAGAGGAAGCTGAGAATGCTCAGCTGGTCATCCTGAGCGTTGGCGAGGATGATGAAGGCGAATATCTGGATGTCGTGGACGACGACGAGCTGCTGCTGGAGCTGGGCAAGCTGTTTGAAGAGCGCCTGAGCGACGAGTACGACATCGAAGAATAATTCCAGACAAATTACCCGGCAAAACTTCCTGCCCGGCTCGATTTGTTGCGGTTTATATGATCCTACTAATCATTCAACGGGAGCCCGGAGTTCTCCGGCGGATTGCAGACCTCCCCGCCATGGGTCGACCATGGAGGTTCGATGAGGAAGCGCGAATCCGGCGACAGGGCACCCACCTGTCCGTAAGGGTAGGTTTGATTGACCGCAGACGACCGGGCGGGATCTTTTTATAGCAATCCATCCACCGCTGTCCTCTGCAAAAACAGAGACAGTGTGTGGATTTTTTTATTTCCCTGAATATGGAAAGGATGTGCATTGCGGCATGAAGTCAGAACATCTGGTTGGCACCTCCATCCCCCGTTTCACCTTTGATACCCCCACCACACCGGGCAATGATTTTTACAAGCTGTGCGAAGGGGAGCACCCTCTTGTCATGATCTTCCTGCCTGCCTTTGACCACCCTGTCACCCGGGAATACCTGACCCGCTACCTGCAGACCCTGCCCAGACTGCGCGGCGTGCGGCTGGCCTGCGTGGTGCGTTCCTCGCCCCGCATGGTGGCAAAAGCCACGCAGGGGGCCGAGTTTCCCTTCACCCTCATCTGCGACGCGCCGGGGGTGCTGTACGGCTACCTTGGCGTAGAACAGGCCCGCGGCATCCTGAGCTGGAGCTTTGCGGCCCAGCGCATCTACAAAGCGGCCAAAGAGCAGGGCTACCGCTACAACAGCAATGCTCCGCAGCAGCTGCCGCTGACGCTGGTGGTGGGCCACATGGGTAAGATCCTGTTTACCCACTCCGGCCGCAGCCAGACCGACCTGCCGGAGGACTGCGCCGCCATCCGCGAGATCACCCGCGAGGTGGTGCGCACCATGGCCGAGGACCAGCGGCGTGCACACCCCCACTGCTCCGACGAGACGCTCACCCTGCCGGATCTGGTAGGCTGGGATGATCTTGACGGAAGCAGTCATTGAGTCAACAAGCAAAAGCACCTGCAATTGGTTTTGCAAGTGCTTTTGTTTTTGCATGATTTTTCAGCTTTCAGAGGAACTATCGTCCGAAAACAGCCCCGGGATGCCGCACAGGGCTGCAATGCCCACCAGCGTGAACACGATGCGCGACCAGATGGATGCGCTGCCGCCCAGCAGCCAGCCCACAAAATCGAATTGGAACAGCCCCACAAGGCCCCAGTTGATGCCGCCCACGATCAACAGGATCAGGCAGATTTTATAAAAGGTCTGCACAAAAAAGACCTCCTTCCCTTGCGGGCAGTATGCCCCGTGGGAAGGAGGTCTATGCATTTTTATCGGCTCACCCGTGCGCCGCCGCGGTCAGGCTGCGCCACGTACACCTGCTTCCAGCGCCGCTTTGCGGCCTGTGCAGCAGCCCGTGCGGCCCCTTCGTCCCGGAATACGCCGAACACCGCTGCACCGCTGCCGGTCATCAGGGCGGTGACAGCGCCATGCTCCCGCAGCAGGGCCTTGATGGCCCCGGTATCCTTTGCTCCGCTGCACTCTTCCAGCGCATTGCCGGCAGCGGCACAAAGGGCATCCAGATCTCCGGCACGGATAGCGGCTTCCTGCGCTCCGCAGTCCGGGTGGATGCTGCTGCCCACCTTATCGTAAGCTGCAAAGGCTTCCGGGGTGGAAACGCCGTAGTCCGGCATCACCACCGTGAACCAGCACTCCGGCACCGGCGGCAGTGCCTTGAGAAAATCGCCCACGCCCTGCACCCGGCAGGTGCCGCCCATCAGGGCAAAGGACACGTCCGCACCGATCTTTGCGCCCAGTGCACACAGCTCACTCATGGAAAGGTGCGCACCGTACAGCTCGTTCATGCCCACCAGCACAGCGGCGGCATCGGCGCTGCCGCCTGCCATACCTGCCCGCACCGGGGTATTCTTATAGATGGTGATGTCCACCCCCGCCAGAAGGCCGGTGTAGTCAAAAAAGGCCAGCGCTGCCTTGATGGCAGTGTTTTTGTCGTTGGGGGCCACCAGACTGCCCGGCAGCCGCAGGTCCAGATAGGGACTGCGGCGCAGCACCACCCGCTCGTAGAGGGTGATAGCCTGCATGGTCATGTCCAGATCATGGTAGCCGCCCGGCAGAAGGCCCACCACATCCAGCGCCAGATTGAGCTTTGCGGGGGCCAGAACGGTCACGCAGTTGAACCTTGCCATTTGTTCCTCCTCAGATTCCGTGATAGATGCCGTTTTCCTGCAGGAATTCCCGGATGCGCCGGAGCGCTTCCTTCAGATGCTCCACGCTGTAGGCGTAGGAAATGCGGGCGTAGCCTTCGCCGGAAGCGCCAAAGGCGTCGCCGGGGATGATGGCCACATGCTTCTGTTCCAGCAGCTTCGTGCAGAAATCCTGACTGCTCATGCCCGTGCTCTTGATGCAGGGGAAGGCGTAGAACGCACCGCGCGGCTCAAAGCAGGTCAGGCCCATATCGTTAAAGGACTTCACCACAAGGCGGCGGCGCATATTGTACTCGTCGCGCATGCGGTCGATCTCGCCGTCGCACTCCTTCAGGGCAGTGATGGCGGCGTACTGGCTGGTGGTGGGAGCGCTCATGATGGCGCTCTGGTGGATCTTGGTCATGATCCGGATGATGGGTGCCGGGCCGCAGGCATAGCCCAAACGCCAGCCGGTCATGGCGTAAGTCTTGGAGAAGCCGTTCACCACGATGGTGCGCTCCGCCATATCGGGCAGGGTGGCAATGGACACATGAGGCCGCAGGCCGTAGTTCAGCTCGGCGTAGATCTCATCCGAGAGCACCATGATGTTGGTGCCGCGCAGCACCTCGGCAACGGCTTCCAGATCCTCGCGCTCCATCACCGCGCCGGTGGGGTTGTTGGGGAACGGCATGATGAGCAGCTTGGTGCGGGGGGTGATGGCAGCCTTCAGGGCATCGGCACGCAGGCGAAATTCGTCCTCCTGACGGCAGGCCACATGAACCGGCACACCGCCGGACAGGGTGGTGATGGGCTCGTAGCACACAAAGCAGGGCTCCGGGATGATGACCTCGTCCCCGGGCTGCACCAGCGTGCGGATGCACATATCAATGGCTTCGCTGCCGCCCACCGTGATGAGCACCTCGTGCAGCGGGTCGTAGTGCAGGCCCATGCGGCGCTCCAGATACTTTGCCACCTCGGCGCGCAGCTCCTTCAGGCCTGCGTTGGAGGTGTAGCGGGTGCGGCCATGCTCCAGACTCTCAATGCCGGCTTCGCGCACGGCCCATGGCGTTTTAAAGTCCGGCTCGCCCACGCCCAGACTGATGCACTCGGGCATTTCGGCAGCCAGATCGAAAAATTTGCGGATGCCGGAGGGGCGCATGGCCTCAGCGGCAGGCGCGATCAGCTTATCGTAGTCCATCACAGCACCGTGCACTCTCTTTCATCGATTTCTTCGTCCTGATACAGGCGGCCCTCCTTTTTATAGGTGCGCAGCACAAAGTGGGTGGCGGTGGACAGCACATCGTCCAGCGGAGAAAGGCGCTTTGCCACGAACAGGGCGATCTCCTGGAAGGTCTGGCCCTTGATGACCAGCTGCAGGTCGTAGCCGCCGCTCATCAGCAGCACGCTCTCCACCTCGTCAAAGGCGGCAATGGTGGCTGCGATCTCGTCAAAGCCGCGGCTCTTCTTGGGGCTGACGTTCAGCTCGATGACGGCCTCCACACGGTTGACCCCGGCCTTTTCCCAGTCCACAAGGGTCTTGTAGCCCTTGATGATGCCCTGCGCCCGGGCCAGATCGATCATGGCCGCCACCTCAGCGGGGGATTTATTCAGCATCGTGGCGATATCCTCAATGGGCAGCCGCGCATTGTCTTCCAGGATCTTCAAAAGCTGTTCCATAGTATTTTGCTCCTTCTCAGCCCGTAATCGGGAAATAAATTATCTATAAGTATAGCACAAGCTGTAAAAGATTGCACCCAATTTTTGGGATAGAATGTCTTTTTCCCTTCGTGTCTGTTCTTTTTTACAAAAAGTGTGTTCAAATTTTGCCAAATCTGCTATACTGGAAGAGTAAGAGTGTGCCGGAACGCTTGCGGCACCGTTCATCAAAAGGAAAACGAGGGTGGAAACGATGAAAGCATTCATTACCGTCATTGGTCACGATACCGTGGGCGTTGTTGCCAAGGTCGCTGGTCTGTGCACCGAACTGAATATCAATATCGAGGACGTGACCCAGAGCATCCTGCAGGGCATGTTCGCCATGATCATGCTGGTGGATATCAGCAACTGCAATGTGAGCCACGAAGAGCTGCACAAGCGCACCGACACGCTGGCTGCCGAGATGGGCATGCAGATCAATGTTACCCGTCAGGAAGTTTTTGATGCCATGCACACCATCTGATGGAGGGAGTACACAGCTATGAGTATGTTTAATACCGGTGACATCCTCGAGACCATCGAGATGTTCACTCAGGACAATCTGGACGTGCGCACCGTCACCATGGGCATCAGCCTGCTGGACTGCATCGACCCAGACCCGAAGAAGGCGTGCGAGAACATCTATAACAAGATCACCACCAAGGCCGCAAACCTTGTGCCCACCGTGGAGCATATCAGTGCCGAGTACGGTATTCCCATCATCAACAAGCGCATCAGTGTCACACCCATCGCCATGCTGCTGGGTGCCTGCCCGGATGCCGACCCTGTGGAGTTTGCAAAAACTCTGGATGCCGCCGGTAAAAAGGTGGGTGTAAACTTTGTGGGCGGCTACAGTGCTCTGGTGCACAAGGGCTTTTCTGCCGGTGACCGCCGCCTGATCGAGTCCATTCCCCGCGCACTGGCCGAGACCGATATCGTGTGCAGCTCGGTGAACATCGGTGCCACCAAGGCAGGACTGAACATGGACGCCGTCAAGCTCATGGGCGAGGCCGTCAAGAAGGCTTCCGAGCTGACGGCTGATCGTCAGTGCATCGGTGCCGCAAAGCTGGTGGTGTTCTGCAACGCACCGGAGGACAACCCCTTCATGGCCGGTGCATTCCACGGCCCCGGCGAGCCGGATTGTGAGATCCATGTGGGCGTTTCCGGCCCCGGCGCTGTGCGCGCTGCACTGGCCCGCCTGCCCAAGGATGCCCCCATCGACGAGGTGGCAGAGCTGGTCAAGCGCACCGCCTTCAAGATCACCCGCGTGGGCCAGCTGGTGGCCAATCTGGCTTCTCAGGCACTGGGTGTGCCCGCCGGTATCATCGACCTGTCGCTGGCACCTACCCCCGCCATCGGCGACAGTGTGGCCAACATTCTGGAAGAGATGGGCCTTGAGACCTGCGGCTGCTGCGGCACCACCGCCTGTCTCGCCCTGCTGAACGATGCCGTGAAGAAGGGCGGCGTGATGGCCTCCAACCATGTAGGCGGTCTGTCCGGTGCCTTCATCCCGGTCAGCGAGGATGCCGGCATGATCCACGCCGCCGAGACCGGATGCCTGACCATTGAAAAGCTGGAAGCCATGACCGCCGTCTGCTCGGTGGGCATCGATATGGTCATCATCCCGGGCGACACCACCCCGGCTGTCATCAGCGCCCTGATCGCTGACGAAGCCGCCATCGGCATGGTGAACAGCAAGACCACCGCCGTGCGCGTCATTCCCGCCATTGGCCGCAAGGCCGGCGAGGTGCTGGACTTTGGCGGTCTGCTGGGCTATGGCCCCATCATGGCCGTGAACCAGCACGACCCGTCCGTGTTCATCAACCGCGGCGGCCGCCTGCCTGCCCCCATGCAGTCGCTGAAGAACTAAGAGAATAAATTCTTTTCAACAGGCCCATCCTCTGGATAACATTTCCAGAAGAAGGGTCTGTTTTTATGTTATCCAGAATGCTTACACGTTCTCAGATGGCTCTGCTCTGCCTTGGCCTGTTTCTCGCCCTTGCCCTGTGTGGCGCATGGCAGGCATTTGCATGGGGCCGCACCCAGCTGGACACCGGGGCGCTGGTGTGCGCCGACACCCTGCGCCTGCACATCCGGGCTGAGAGCGATTCCATTGCCAGCCAGAGCGCAAAGCTCCATGTGCGGGATGCCGTGCTTGCCTATCTGGACACCGCCTGCCCGGCACAGAACAAACCGGAAGCGATCGCCTGGGCGGCACAGCATCTATTTGAGCTGCAGCTCACGGCCCAGCACGCGCTGGCAGAGCTGAACATCCGCACGCCGGTGCGGGTGCAGCTGGTAAATATGTACTTTGCCACCCGGCGCTATGGTTCCGGCACTCTTCCCGCCGGGCGGTACGACGCTTTGCGCATCGATCTCGGTGCCGGAAAAGGCCGCAACTGGTGGTGCGTGCTCTATCCGGGCCTGTGCCGCTCTGCCTGCGGCAGCTACGCCCGGCCCGCCGAAAACGACCTTGTGTGCGGGGAGTACATCCTCCGGCTCCGGCTGGTGGAATGGGTGCAGCAGCGCACCGCCCGCCGAGAGGACGTGGTGCTGCTTGGGTAACGCCCGGTGCTTTCGCCGCATAGCATAGGGCGAAAGGAGTGTGTTATCCACTATGGCGATCCCTGCTTATTATTCCCTGCTCCAGCGTGGCTCCTCCGGGCCGGACGTAGCTCTTGTGCAGACCTGGCTCAACGGTGTGCGCGACGCCTGCACATGGTACAGCGAGCTGAAGACCGATGGAAAATTCGGCATTTCCACCGAGAACGCCGTGAAGGAGTTCCAGCTGAAAAACAAGATGAATGTGGACGGCAAGGTAGGCGCGAACACATGGAACGTGCTCTACACCCGCTACACGGCCAAGCACGGCCTGCATGTGCCCTACCCCGGCATTGCCCTGCGCAGCGGCTCTTCCGGCGGCACGGTGCGTCTGGTGCAGCAGAAGCTCAATTCGCTGGGTGAACGGCTGAACGCCGACGGCAGGTTCGGCGCGGCAACGGCAGCGGCTGTGCAGCGGTTCCAGCGCCGCAACGGCCTTACCGCCGACGGCGTGGTCGGCGAAGGAACATGGGAGAAGATGTTCTAGTGTGAACAGCCTTGCCCTCTCAGTCTCGCTTTGCTCGACAGATTCCCCCTTTTGTCGTTTCGCGACATCTTCCCCCGGCGCGGGGGAAGTCTTTCCTCAAAGGGAGAGCCCTTGGCAAAACCAGAAACTTTGCGTGGACTGCCAAAGCCTCTCACTTTGGGAGAGGTGGCATTGCGCAAGCAATGACGGAGAGGGCGAGCCGCCTTACCTCGTCTGCAGGATTTTCCGTCCTGCAGACGCTTTTGTTTTCCTTGCCCCCACCCCCGCCCTGCTGTATAATAAAGAAAACTCTGAAAAGGCGGTGTTTCCGTTTGCGTTTTCTGCATCTTTCCGACCTGCATCTGGGCAAGCGGGTGTGCGAGTTCTCCATGCTGGACGACCAGCGGTACATTCTGGAACAGATCCTTTCCCTGCTGGATAAAACGCCCGTGGACGGTGTGCTGCTGGCGGGCGACCTCTACGATAAGCCCGTTCCCCCTGCCGAAGCCGTGCGCCTGCTAGACTGGTTTTTGACCCAGCTGGCCGAACGCAGGCTGCCAGTGTTCGCCATCAGCGGCAACCACGACTCCGCCGACCGCATTGCTTTCGGCTCTGCCCTGCTGCAAAGCAGCCGGGTGTACGTCAGCCCGGTGTTCTCCGGTGCGCCGGTGCCCATCCCCCTCACCGACGAGTACGGCACGCTGGACGTGTACCTTCTGCCCTTCCTCAAGCCCGCCATGGTGCGGCATGTCTGGCCGGACGAGCCTGTGGAGAGCTACAACGATGCCCTTGCCTGCGTGCTGCGCCACTGCCCGCCGGACCCGGCCCACCGCAGCGTGCTGGTGGCCCATCAGTTCGTGGCCGGTGCTGCCTGCTGCGAGAGCGAGGAAGTCTCGGTGGGCGGTGTGGACAGCGTGGATGCCAGCCTGTTCGATGCCTTTGACTACGTGGCGCTGGGCCACCTGCACAGCCCCCAGAAGGTGGGCCGCGATGCCGTGCGCTATTGCGGCACCCCGCTGAAATACTCCTTTTCGGAAGCAGACCAGCACAAGAGCGCCACCTTTGTGGAGTTCGGTCTCAAGGGCGAAGTTTCCATCACCACCGCGCCGCTTACCCCGAAGCACGACCTGCGGGAAGTGCGCGGCAGCTACATGGAGCTGACCGACCGCCGCAATTACGACGGCACTGCGGTGGACGACTACCTGCACATCACCCTGACCGATGAGCAGGACGTGCCGGACGCACTGGCCCGCCTGCGGGTGATCTACCCCAACCTGATGCGGTTGGACTACGATAACCTCCGCACCCGGGAAGATCAGGAGATCACCGCACCGGAGCGCGCCGAGAGCATCACCCCGCTGGAGCACTTCTCGGCGTTCTACCAGTTGCAGAACAATCAGCCGCTGACGGCGGAGCAGGCGGCATTCTGCCAGCAGCTCATTGAGGAGATCTGGAAGGAGGGCGAGGACGCATGAGACCGCTGAAGCTCACTCTTTCGGCCTTTGGCCCCTATGCCGCCGAGACGGTTCTGGAACTGGCAAAGCTGGGCAGGGGCGGCTTATACCTTGTCACCGGCGATACCGGCGCAGGCAAGACCACCCTGTTCGATGCCATTACATATGCGCTGTACGATCATTCCAGCGGCGGCGTGCGCGAGGGCGCCATGCTGCGCTGCAAATATGCTGATCTTAAAACGCCTACCTTTGTGGAGCTGGAATTTGAGGTGAACGGCCAGCGCTATACCGTACGCCGCAACCCGGAGTACCAGCGCCCCAAAAACCGCGGCGAGGGCATGACCACCGAGAAAGCGGATGCCACCCTCACCTATTCCGATGGCCGTCCGCCGGTGACCAAAGCCAAGGATGTGACTGCCGCCGTGCAGGAGATCATCGGGCTGGACTACAGCCAGTTCTGCCAGATCGCCATGATCGCGCAGGGTCAGTTCACAAAGCTGCTCAACGCTTCCACCGAGGAGCGCAGCCGCATTTTCCGCAAGCTGTTCCGCACCCAGCGCTATGCCCGGCTGCAGGAGCGCCTGCAGGCCGAAAGCGCCGCCCTCAGCCAGCAGCGCACCACCCAGAATGCAAAGCTGGACAGTCTGCTCTCCGGCATCCGGTTTTCTCCCGACGACCCGGATGCCGATGCCCTTGCCGCACTGAACGCCCAGACCGAGCCGGAGACGGCCCTTGCCCTGCTGGAAGGTCTGCTGGCCCGCCAGCAGGCCGCGCAGGAGACCGTTGCTGCTGCCCTCAAGGACACCGAAGCCAAGCTGGACGAAGTACAACGTCAGCTGGGTGCCGCCCAGCAGGCCCGCCAGCTGGCCGCACAGCTGGCCGCAAAGCAGGCAGAGCTTACCGCTGCCCTGCCTGTGCTGGAAGCTGCCCGTGCCGAGAGCGCCCGCCACGCAGGCGATGCCGCCCAGCTGGATGTTCTTGCCGGACAAGTGACGCAGGCACAGACGGCCCTTGCCGCCTACGATGAGCTGGATGCCCTGTGCCATCAGCAGCAGGCCGCGCGGGATGCTGCCCAGCTGGCCGCTGCCAAGGCCAAAGCGAAACGCACCCAGCTGGCCGCACTGGACACAGCGCTGGCCGCTGCTGAAAAGGAGCTGACCGCGCTGGAAGATGCTCCCACCCGGCTGCTGGCCTTGCAGAACCGGGAAAAGGAGCTGGCCCAGCGCAGCACCGCCCTTACCACCCTGAACCAGCGGCTTGCCGCCTGCCAGCAGCAGGCACAAAAGGCCCACCGTGCGCAGGATGCCTACCGCACTGCCGCCGAAGCCAAGGAGCAGGCCCATGCCCGGCGGGATGCGCTGGACAAAGCCTTTCTGGACGCACAGGCCGGACTGCTGGCGCAGGCGCTGGCCGAGGGTGCGCCCTGCCCCGTGTGCGGCAGCGTCCACCACCCGGCAAAGGCCCAACTGCCCCACACAGCCCCCACGCAGGCGCAGGTGGATGCCGCCAAGCAGGAAGCCGAAAAGGCCGATGCACTGGCCCAGACTGCCAGCACTGCCGCACAGAGCGCCCTTGCCGCAGCCGACGAAGCCCGCCGCTCCCTGCGCCGGGATGCTGAGAGCCTATTGCCAGAGCGCTTCACTTCCCCGGATGGGACGGTGCAGCTGACCTTCAAGGGGATGAACGCTGTCCTGACGGAAGAAGCCTGTGCCCTGCACGCAGCACAGGCCGAGTGTGTCGCCGCGCTTCGGCAGGCCGAAGCAGACTGCGCTCGCCGCACCGCATTGGAGGCCGACCGTCAGGCAAAAAGCCGCCAGCGCCCGGCACTGGAACAGGCCGCCGCTGAAGCTGACAGCACCGCCGCCGCGCAGAATGCCAGCGCCAATGCACTGGAACAGCAGGCCGCTGCCGCTCGTGCAGCCCTGCCCTACCCGCAGCGGGCCGAGGCACAGGCCGCGCTGGATGCATTGGAAGCCAGCCGCACCGCCCTGCGCACCGGCATGGAGCGGGCTCAGCATTCCCTCAAACAGGCAGAGCAGGCCTATGCCGCTGCCAAAGCCGCTGTGGATGCCCTGCAGACCCAGCAAGCCACTGCCGAAACCACCGGGCCTGCCCAGCCGCTGGAATTTTTACAGGCAGAACAGGCCCGCCTTGCCGCCGCCCGCACTGCCCTGCGGGAGCAGGCCCAGCAGCTGGCCGCACAGCGGCTTCCCAACCGTGCAGCCGCTGAAAAATACCGCACCGCTGCCGAAGCGCGCACTCAGCTTGAACAGCGCTGGCAGTGGGTGAGTGCCCTTGCCGCCACGGCGGGCGGCACCTTGACCAGTAAACAGAAGATCAAATTGGAAGCCTACATCCAGATGAACTACCTGGACCGCATCCTGCGCCACGCCAACACCCGCCTGATGCAGATGACCGCCGGGCAGTACGAGCTGGAGCGCATTGGTGCCGAGAACCAGCGCAGCCAGTCCGGCTTGGACCTTGGCATCATCGACCACTACAACGGCACCCGCCGCAGCGTCAAGACCCTTTCCGGCGGCGAAAGCTTCAAGGCATCGCTGGCGCTGGCACTGGGCCTTTCGGACGAAGTACAGAGCGCGGCAGGCGGCATCCGTCTGGACACGCTCTTCCTCGACGAGGGCTTCGGCAGTCTGGATGACGAATCGCTGGAACAGGCCATGCGCGTACTTGCAGGGCTGACCGAGGGCGACCGGCTGGTGGGCATCATCTCCCACGTAGGCGCTCTGAAAGACCGCATCGACCGACAGGTGGTGGTGCGCAAAGCCCGCACCGGCGGTTCTACCGTAGAATTGATCGTGTGAAACACCGCAGGCCTCGACACAGGACACTCCGGCAAGATGCGCGATGCCATGTCTGAAGTGCAGGCTGCAATTAAAATCGACAACGAAACTTGACGGGAAGTGCGAGGGCTGCACCACGCTGGTGGTCTGGCAAGCGCAGGCGGGACAGAGTGTCCGGTGCCAAGGCCCCTTTATAAGTTGCGTCTTTTCGGGGCATCCTATGGGCGGAGGTGATTTTCCAATGAGCTTGACTCCCTTTATCCGCCACGAGCTGGAACACCAGCCCGGCATTGCCGCCGCACCGGAAAACAGCTGCACCCGCTGCAGCCCGCCGCTAGGCAGGGAGCCGGATATCCTGCTGCCAGGCGACCCCGCTGCCCCCGGCACACAGGTGCCGCCGCATATTGAAACGCCGGGTCAGACTCCGCACCCGGACACAAACAGCGCCCCGCAGGGTGTGCCCATGACCAACGGTACCCCGGCCGCCTGTTACCAGAAGAACGCCCGGGAATTTCTGGCCGGGGATGTGCAGACCAGCGTGATGGCCCACTATGCACCCGGACTGTTCAGCACCGACCAGCACACCCATTCCTGCCATCCGGCCCCGGACGAGGATGCTTCTCAGGTGCTGAGCCTTGTGGACTGGCGTGAGGATGCACCTTACGGCTAACAAAAATTTTTCAAATTATTTTTGCTCTACCTGTTGAAATCTGCGTCCGCTTCCCTTATTATGGTAGCAAACAAAGATAAAGGCAGGTTTTGCATCATGGCAGAGATCAAATATGAAGTTGTTCAGCGCATTGCAGTTCTCTCGGAGCGTCCCCGCGGCTGGGAGCGTCAGCTGAACCTCATCAGCTGGAACGACGGCGAACCCAAGTACGACATCCGCGACTGGTCCCCGGACGGCACCCGCATGGGCAAGGGCATTTCCCTGAGCCACGACGAAATGGCCATCCTCAAGGGCCTTTTGGACGATTTGGAGCTGTAAGCATGGGCGGCCGCGAAGAGTTTTTGCAGATCTGGCAGCAGCACGTCACCCGCCCCGGCAGCGAAAAGCTGCTGGACTGGCTGGACCACAAGACCGACTTCTTCACGGCACCGGCCTCCACCCGGTTCCACGGTGCGTGTGAGGGCGGGCTTTGTATGCACAGCCTGAACGTCTACCATGCGCTGCACGATACCTTTTTTACCGAGGGCGACAGCGAGGAGACCTTTGCCATCTGTGCACTGCTGCACGATCTGTGCAAGGCCAACTACTACAAGCCCGGCACCCGCAACGTGAAAAACGAAGCCACCGGCCAGTGGGAAAAGGTGCCCAGCTACAGCGTGGAAGACCTGTTCCCCTACGGCCACGGCGAAAAGAGCGTGTTCCTCATTGAGCGGTTCATGAAGCTGCACATCGAGGAAGCCGTTGCCATCCGCTGGCACATGGGCGGCTTTGACGATGCGGCCCGGGGCGGCTGCTTTGCCATCTCGGAAGCCTACGACAAGTATCCCCTTGCCGTCAAGCTGCACATCGCAGACCTTGAGGCCACCTATCTGATGGAGCACCGCACCAGCGCTGTGCGCTGAAAAAACAAAAATACCCGGACAGGCACAGCAGTGCGATACTGCAGCCTGTCCGGGCTTTGTTTTGTTTAATTTTTGCGCTCGGCCTTGTTCTGGTACATTTTTTCATCTGCCTGACGGATGGCCTCGGTGAGCGGATGCACATCGCACACACCGCCAACACTGGCCGAAAGCTCCAGCTCCGGGTAGCCTTCCACTCTGGCACTAGCCGCAGCCTCCCGCACGCGCTGTATCACATGTTCTCCGGGCCGGATGTGCGGCACCAGCAGCAGGAATTCATCGCCGCCATAGCGCACCAGCACATCGGTCTGGCGCAGGTTGCTCAGGATGGACTGTGCCACGCTCTGCAGGGCCTTATCGCCCACCAGATGGCCGAACCGGTCGTTGACCTCCTTGAAGTGATCCACGTCGATCATCACTACGCCTTCCACCTGTTCGCTCTCCGCAAGGAAGCACTCGAAGTACTGGCGGGAGTATGCCCCGGTCAGCGAATCCACAAAGGCGCTGCGGTCAAAGTTGGAGCCGCGGTCCAGCAGCATCCGGCGGCCGCCCATATCAAGCCAGCGTCCGTCCGAAAGCTTGGACACCATTTCCAGCACGCAGCCGCGTCCGCCCACTTCCACATACTTTGCCATGACAAAATAAGCCTGATCGTCCTTGAACTCGATCTTGTTCAGGGATTCCTTGCGGGCAAGGGCCTTACTGGAAATGCAGTTTTCGCACCGGCCCGATTTGTTCCACACCATGTGGCAGGTGCCGGGCATCTCGGTCAGCCGGCCATCCTTGCCCAGGCTCAGCACCTTGGTGCTTTCCGGATCCACCAGACGCACAATGTCAAAAATGCCCTTCAGGCGTTCCAGCAGTGCTTCCGGCTGGTCGCTGTTCACATCGCCCAGCATCAGCTCCTGCAGGCGGGCATGGTCATCTGTGATCTGGCCCACCACGCTTACGCAGTGGCGCACACCGGCGCGGCTCCACATGGTGTGCATCACCAGCCGGTGCAGCCGGTATTCCTGATCCACTGCGATCAGCACCGGGAATGCGGCATCCGGCTCTTCCGGCGTTGCGGCTGCAATGGCATCCAGCAGCTTGCGGCGGTCCTTGCCGGAGAGAAATGTCAGGCCCATGCCCTTATCAAAGTCCAGCTTCTGGGTTCGGTTGACCGGGTCCTCGTAGCGGTTCACCACGGTCACGCTGCCGCTGAGGATATCGTAATCGAACTGAATACCGCCGCGCTGCTCGGCATAAAAAGCGGTGCGCTCCCGTTCCAGATCCAGCAGGCGCTGGGCACGATCCTCACGGGGCAGAGCTTCGCGGTGCAGGATCTCCTCCGAAAGGCGGCGGGTCTCGTGGCGGAAACCGCGGTCATACTCCGAGCGCTGCAGCTCTGTGCGCAGCAGCTCCGAGGATTCTTTCAGGCACTCCATCAGCAGCGGATTGAAGCTGCCGCACTCGCCGTGCAGGATCATGTCAACGGCCTTTTCGTGGCTGTATGCCTGCTTATAGCAGCGCTCGCTGGTCAGTGCGTCGTACACATCGGCCAGTGCCACCACCTGTGCTGCAATGGGGATCTCGTTGCCCTTGAGCCTGTCCGGGTAGCCGCCGCCGTCCCACCGCTCGTGATGCCAGCGGCAGATAGCGTGTGCCACCTTTACCAGCGGTTCGTCCTGCCCGATGGCAAGCCCCTTCAGGATCCTGGCACCCTCGGTGGTGTGGGTCTTGATGGTAGCGTACTCTTCCTCGGTCAGGCGGCCGGGCTTGTTCAGGATCTCTTCCGGGATCATGATTTTGCCGATATCGTGCAGCGCCGACGCTGTGCTGATCAGCGAGATATCACTCTCATCCAGCTGGTAACGGTCAGTCTTCTGCACCAGCTGATGCAGGAGCAGGTCGGTCAGGGTGCGGATGTGCAGCACATGCTGGCCGCTCTCGCTGTTGCGGAACTCCACCACATGGCTCAGAATGTTGATCATCAGCACACTGTTGTGCTCTTTTTCGTACACCTGATCGGTCACAAGGCGGGTAAGGCGCTTCTGCTTTGCGTAAAGCATGAGCGCATTCTTCACCCGGCGCAGCACCATGACCCGCTCGAACGGGCGGCGGATGTAATCGGCCACGCCCATATCATAGGCGCGCTCGACGCTTCGGGTATCCTCTGCCGCGCTGATCACAATGACCGGGATTTCCTCCTGCCATGCATAGCACTGCATCACCCGCAGCACATCAAAGCCGTCCATTTCCGGCATGATCAGGTCCAGCAGCACCAGCGCGATATCGGTGCGTCTGCGCAGAATTTCGATCGCGCGCAGGCCGTTCTCGGCTTCCAGATATTCGTAGCCCTCACCCAAAATCTCCTTGAGCATGGCGCGGTTGATCTCCGAGTCATCCACGATCAGTATTTTCTGTTTTGGTTCCATCTTAACCGCTCCTCGCTCCTGTACTTCCGGCCGCAGGGTCTTCCGTTTCCTACCGGACCACAAAAAAGCTGCTGCAACAGCTTTGCGCTTTGCAGCAGCTTTTCATTTCACTCATATCTGCTTTTTGCAGATCATCCAGCTTTCTGTCATGCGCCCATCATATCGTCGAACCAGTTCATCAGCTCCACCGAGAGGTGCTCCAATCTGGTCTGGGGCTTCCAGTCCGGCTGAGCAGGCTGCGGAGTCTCCGGCCCGGGCTGTGGAGGCTGTTCGGCCTCCGGCTCCGGCCGCGGACTCTGCGCTGCCGATGGTTCCGGCTGTGGGGACGTATGTGCCGCAACCGGCACAGGCCGCACAGCTTCGGCATGGCGGGCCAGCTCCTGACGCAGCTGCTCTGCATGAGCGCCCGCGCACTCAGCCTCCTGCCGCGCCTGCTCACAGGCCGCTTCCAGCTGGGCATTTTCCTGCCGCAGCGCGGCCATCTGCCGTTCACAGGCAAACAGACGGGTCTGATAGCGCAAAATTTCCGCACTGGCCGCTGCCAGCTTTCGGTTCATCTGCTCCAGCTGGGCACACACCGCCTTGGGCGGCTCTGCCGGAGCCTTTGCCGCGGCAGACTGGGCACAGCGTTGCCGCGAACCATTGTTCTGCTGCCTGCCCTGCGCCATGGTGTCCCTCCGATCCATCCGATACGCCCGATCTGCTTATGACGGCCAGCTTTTTATCTGCGCTTGTTCAGCATGGCCATCAGCTGGTCGTAATAGCCATTATCGCTGTTGTCCTCTTCCACGGGCTTTGCAGCAGTGGGTGCCGGTGCAGCGCCGCCTGCGGCAGAAGCTGCCGGACTTGCAGTCTCGCTGCTGAACACAGCAGACGGAGTGGACTGTGCGCCGCCCATTGCATTGCTGATGCTGCTGCGCAGGTCGCTTGCGCTCTTGTTGTCAAAACCGGTAGCAACCACAGTCACACGCATCTCGTCCGAGAGGTTCTCGTCGAATGCAGTACCCCAGATGATGTTTGCATCGGGATGTGCGCTCTGGGTAATGAGACCTGCTGCAGTCTCCACATCCTCCAGACCGATGTCCGGGCTGGAAGTGATGTTGATGATCACGCCGTGTGCACCGGCAATGCTGGTCTCCAGCAGCGGAGAAGAAATAGCAGCCTTTGCGGCGTTCTCGGCCTTGCCTGCGCCCTTGGCACTGCCCACGCCCATGTGTGCGTAGCCGGCATCCTTCATGATGGAGCGCACGTCGGCAAAGTCCAGGTTGATGAAGGCGGGCACATTGATCAGAGCGGAAATGGACTCAACGCCCTGACGCAGCACGTTATCGGCTGCCTGGAAGGCATTCATCAGAGTGATCTTTTCCTGACTGATCATCTTCAGGCGCTCATTGGGAATGACGATCAGACTGTCCACATGCATGAGCAGGTTTGCAATGCCCTGCTCTGCCAGACCCATCTTGCGCTTGCCCTCAAAGGAGAAGGGCTTGGTGACGATGCCAACGGTCAGAATGCCCAGATCATGGGCGACCTCGGCCACAACGGGTGCTGCACCGGTGCCGGTGCCGCCGCCCATGCCGGCAGTGATAAACACCATCTGGGAACCCTTGAGCGCATTTGCGATCTCGTCCTTGCTCTCTTCAGCGGCGCGCTGGCCGATCTCGGGGTCTGCACCGGCACCGCGGCCCTTGGTCAGCTTGGAACCCAGCTGCACCTTGGTGGCAGCGTGGTTCTTGGCCAGAGCCTGCTGATCGGTGTTCATTGCGATAAATTCGACGCCCTGCAGGCCGTCGCTGACCATGCGGTTGACAGCATTGCCGCCGCCGCCGCCCACGCCGATCACCTTGATCGTCGTAACATTTTCGTCCATTTCTTCATCGAGCATGAGTGCCATAACTTTGTCCTCCATCGGATTTTATCGTAAAACTGCGCATAGCGCACAGAAATTATCTGCTTACACTTATATAACTGTATCGTATCATCTTTTTGCCCTGAATGCAAGTCAATTTTGCTTTTTTGAAGGTGTTTTTTTCTCGCTGGCGCTTTCCCGCGGCATTTCCCGCTCAATTTGGGCACCAAGTTCCGCCAGCATCTGTGCAAAACCGGCATATCCGCGGTCGATATAACCGGTTTCGGTAATGCGGCTCCGTCCCCTTGCCGCCAGCGCGGCCACCACCAGTGCCGCGCCTCCGCGCAGGTCCGCAGCCCGTGCACATGCGCCCTGCAGCTGCCGCACCGGTCGGATGTCCAGTGTGCGTCCCTGCACCTGCACAGCGGCCCCAAAAGCCGCAAAACCCTCTGCACAGCCAAATCTCCGCTCAAACACCACGTCCTCGATGCTGCTGGCGCTGTCGGCGGCAAGCATGGCAGCGGCAAGCAGCGGCGCTGCGTCCGTTGCCAGTGCCGGGTATACCCCGGTGAACACTCTGCCCGCGCCGTGCAGCGCGCCCAGCCGGGTAATGACCGCACTTTCCGGCCCTGTTTCTACCCTGCAGCCCATTTGTGCCAGAATTTCCAGCAGCGGTGCATAGGTCTCCGGCCTGCAGCCGGTCAATTCCACCCAGCCTCCTGCCGCCGCGCAGGCACAGGCAAGGGTGGATGCCACGATGCGGTCGGCCATGGGCGCAAAGCTGCAGCTATACAGCATTCGTCTGCCCTGCACCCGGATGGTGCTGGTACCCGCGCCCTGTACACAGCCGCCGCAGCGGTTCAGGAATGCTGCCAGATCGCTGATCTCCGGTTCTCGTGCGGCCCCGCGCAGGACCGTCTCGCCCTGCGCCGCAGCTGCTGCCAAGAGCAGTGTCTCGGTAGCGCCCACGCTGGGAAACCCAAGTGTGATGTCCGCACCGTGCAGTCCGGCAGGCGCTGTCAGGATCAGCCTTTCCCCCTCCTCCCGGCAGTGCACGCCCATCTGCGCAAGGCCGGAAAGGTGCAGGTCCACCGGCCTTGCACCAATGCGGCACCCGCCGGGCAGCACCGTTTCCACCCGGCCAAGCCGCGCCAGAAGCGGTGCGCAGAACAAAATGGATGCCCGCATCCGCGCGGCGGCTTCCGGCGCAAGGCGGCAGGTGGAAGGCACGCCCTGCACTGTGATGTCGCTACCCTGCCAGCGGGCCGTGCAGCCCGCACCCTGCAAAAGCTCCACGCTGGTGTCCACATCCGCAAGATGCGGCACCTGCAGAAAACGCACCGTGCCATTGCACAAAAGGGCCGCTGCCAGCAGCGGCAACACGCTGTTTTTGGCTGCCGGGATGTGTACTGTGCCGTTCAGCGGCATGCCGCCTGTGATGATAAGATCTCCGCCCATGCAAAAAGCCCCCGTTCCGCAAAAGATACCTCATGCTATGCGGCGCGAAGGCTTTTTGTTTATTTTGTCTGCAGTTGTGCCATTTGTTTGTCCGGTCATTTGTGGCTGCACCGGCAGCGGATGCTGTCGTTTTATGGCAGGGAACGCCCGGTTTTATGTTTCCCCGCGGGACACCGACAGCACGATGCCCATTTCGCCCAGCAGCATCATCAGACTGGTGCCGCCGGAGGAAAAAAACGGCAGGCTGATGCCGGTATTGGGAATGGTGTTGGTGACAACGGCCATGTTCAGCACCGCCTGCAGGGCCACCTGCACCACAAAGCCCACTACCAGCAGCGCACCGAACCGATCCGGTGCATGCGCCGCCAGCGTGATGCCCCGCCACAGCAGCAGCGCAAACAGCAGGATCACCGCGCAGGCTCCCACAAAGCCAAGCTCCTCGCACAGGATGGAAAAGATGAAGTCGTTCTGCGGTTCGGGCACGAACAGGTGCTTCTGGCGGCTGCTGCCAAGGCCAAGGCCCGCCGCGCCCCCGGAGCCGATGGCATACAGGCTCTGGATGGTCTGGTGGCCGTCGCCCAGCGGGTCGGCAAAGGGATCCAGCCATGAGCTGAGACGGCTGGCCGCGTAGGGCACAAGGTCCGGCATAATGATGATGGCAGCTCCAATGGCCGCTGCACCGCCCGCCCCTGCCAGCACGAACCACTTGAGGCCGGTGCCGCCCACGAACATGAGCACCGCGCCGATGCCCAAAATGAGCACGGTGCCGGAGAGGTGCGGTTCCAGCAGCATGAGCACGGCCACCGCTCCCAGCACCAGTGCAAAGGGCAGCACCCCCACCGCAAAGCTGCCCATGCGGTCGTGGTTGAGCGCAATGATATGCGCAAACACCAGCACCACCGCAAATTTGGCGATCTCGCTGGGCTGCAGTGTGCCCAGGCCCGGCAGCACCAGCCAGCGCTTACAGCCGTTGTACTCCGGCATGAACAGCACCGCCGTGAGCAACACCATTGAAAGCGCCAGCAGCGGCCATGCCAGCTTGTGGTAAATATGGTAGTCCACCCGGCTTGCCACCCACATGGCCCCGATGCCCAGCGCAGCATACAGCAGCTGCGGCCGCAGGTAGGCAAAGGCATCGCCCCGCCGGTACAGCGCCACTGCACTGCTGGCACTACCCAGCATTACAAGGCCAAAGCCCACCAGCGTGAGCACCAGCATCAGAAACGGCAGGTCCATGGCCGGCAGATGCCGCAGCGGCAGACCGCGCTTTGCATGGGCAGCAGCTTTGTGCATCCGTATCACCTCCGTTCCTTTATTGTACGCGGCGGCGGTACCGGTTAGTCATATCCCCGGCACACCGGCGCATACACTTGCCCAGAGAAGGAGGTGCCTGCCATGCCAAAACCGGAGCCGCGCCCCTTGCGCACCCTGCCGGAACGGGCATTCCATGCCCGGGCACGGCTGGTGGCCGCGTTGATGTGCTGCGTCTGCTTTGCGGGGCTTGCCGCGCGGCTGGCGTATCTGCAGCTGTTTTCAGGCGACTGGTATACGAGCCGTGCCCTCGGCCAGCAATTGCGCGATACTGTGGTGCCTGCCGACCGGGGCCGCATCTACAGCGCCGACGGTGTACTGCTTGCCGCCAACAGCAGCTGCTGGACATTGCGGGCCTCCCCGCGCGAGATGCCGGAGGAAAAGCTCAGCCTTGCCGCGCAGGGCCTTGCGGAAATATTGGAGCTGGACGAAGCGAAGCTGCTGGAAAAATTCAGTGACCGCACCTCCAACGACTGCCTTTTGCGCTACCGCGTGGAGCGCGACACCGCCGACCGCGTGCGGGATTTTTGTGAAGAGAACGGCATCACCGGCATCCGCATTAATCAGGACTCCAAGCGCTGGTACCCGGAGGGGGAATTTCTGGCCAGCGTGCTGGGCTTTACCAATGTAGACAACGCCGGTGTGAGCGGGCTGGAGCTGAAATATAACGATGTGCTCACCGGGCAGAATGGTGTGGTGCTCACCGCCGTCAACGCTTGGGGCTACACGCTGGAGCAGAGCTACGAGACCGAAAAAGTGCCCTTGGAAGGCAGCGGCCTGCGGCTGACTGTCGATGCCAACATCCAGCATTACCTTGAAAACGCGCTGGATTATGCGGTCAAGGAGCACCATGTGGCGGCGCGCGCCGTGGGCATCGTGATGGACGTGAACACCGGGGCCGTGCTGGCCATGTCCACCACGCCCGCCTACGACCCGAACCAGCCGCGCGTGATCTACGATGCAGCCGCCCGCAAGGCCGTGGATGCCCTTACCGGCAGCGAGCGCGCTGCCGCCCTGCAGCTGGCCCAGCAGACCCAGTGGCGCAACAAGGCCGTCAGCGACCTGTACGAGCCGGGCAGCGTGTTCAAGCTCATCACCTGCGCCGCCGCGCTGGATGCCGGGGCTGTGAGCAAAAACTCTACCTTTTACTGCGGCGAGTCCATCTCGGTGGCGGGCACACGGTTTCACTGCGCCAACCACAAGCGCCACGGCAGCCAGACCGTGACCCAGGCGCTGGAAAATTCCTGCAACCAGAGCTTTATCCAGATCGGCGCGCGGCTGGGCAAGGAAGCCTTCTGCGATTACTTTGCCGCTTTCGGCCTGCGGGAGCCAACCGGGGTCGATCTGCCCGCCGAACCCAAAAAGAGTCTGTACTACACCGCCGACCGCATGGGGCCGGTGGAGCTGGCCTCCTGCGCCTTCGGCCAGAGCAGCAAGATCTCCTATATGGAAATGGCCGCAGCCGTGTGCGCTGTGGTGAACGGCGGCATGCTGATGCAGCCTTATCTTGTCAGCGATATCCTGAACCCGGACGGCAGCATTCTGCAGCACACAGAGCCGGTGTGCAGGCGGCAGGTGATCAAACCGGAAACTTCTGAAACCATGCGTGAGATGATGGAAGCCGTGGTGCTCTACGGCGGCGGGCGCAATGCCCGCATCCAAGGCTACCGGGTGGGCGGCAAGAGCGGCACCAGCCAGAAGCTGGACAGCGCCGACGAAAAAGCCCGTATTGCCAGCTTTGTGGCCGTGGCTCCCATCGACGACCCGCAGTTTTTGTGTCTGGTGTGCTTGGACGAACCCCACAGCTGGACAACTGCCGGCGGCAGCCTTTCAGCCCCGGTGTGCGCCGAGGTGCTGGAACAGACGCTGGTGTACAAGGGCGTGCCCCGCGCTGTGGAACCGGAAACCGATCCCGATCCCGCCCAGACCGCTGCCGACCTGCCCGCCGACGGTGACAGCTTTGACGGGGCGTAAGCAAAAAACGGCCCCGGAAAGGTCTTCCGACTTTCCCGGGGCTGCAATGTTTTTTTGTTTAATTCTGCTGCGGCTGCTCGCGGAAGACGATCTCGCCGGTCTCGCTGTTCATGGACTCCACAATGGCAAGGCTCTCCAGCTGGATGCCCTTGCTGCGAATCAGCTCGCCGCCCTGCTGGAAGCCCTTTTCCACAGCAATGCCGATGCCCTCCACGGTGGCGCCGGCTTCCTTGGCCAGATCCAGCAGGCCCATCAGGGCACAGCCGTTGGCAAGGAAATCGTCAATGATCAGCACATGGTCTTCCGGGGTGAGGAACTTTTTGGAGACGATCACATTGTAGATCTTTTTGTGGGTGAAGGACTGGATCTTGGTCTCGTAGTTGTTGTAGTCCAGATTGATGCTCATGGACTTTTTGGCAAATACCACCGGCACGTTGAACTCGCTGGCCACGATGGCTGCAATGCCAATGCCGCTGGCCTCGATGGTGAGCACCTTGTTGATGGGCTTGCCTGCAAACAGGCGCTTCCACTCCTTTGCCATCTCCCGGAACAGCGGAATGTCCATCTGGTGGTTGATAAAGCTATCCACCTTGAGCACATTGCCCTCGCGTACGATACCATCTTTGCGAATACGATCTTCCAGCATCTTCATAGTGCAGCAGTTCCTCCAACCTGATTTTTTCCATGCCCATGCGTTTGCAGCGCATATTTCTCTTTTTATTTCACCTAGTATACCGGATGCTCTTTCCTTTGGCAAGAGGTTTTCTTGATAAATTTATAGGTTTTCCGCTCTTGTACTTTTTACAGATTCGAGTATACTGTAGTTAATATAAGGTGTGTCCGGCATCTGTGCGCCGGCGCACAGGAGGGGAGAGCATATATGAAAACGGGTCTTGTGCTGGAAGGCGGTGCCATGCGCGGCATGTTTACCGCCGGTGTTCTGGATGTATTGATGGAACATGGCATCGTGCTGGATGGTGCCATTGGCGTTTCGGCCGGTGCGGTGTTCGGCTGCAACTACAAGTCCCATCAGATCGGCCGTGTGATCCGCTACAACACCCAGTATTGCAACGATAAGCGCTACGCAAGCTTTGGCAACCTGCTGCGCACTGGCAACCTGTACAGTGAGCAGTTCTGCTACCACACCGTTCCGGAAAAGCTGGACGTGTTCGACACAAAGGCATTTGCAGAGAACCCCATGGACTTTTTTGTGGTGTGCACCGATGTGCGTACCGGCGACCCCATCTATCACAAGTGCCGCACCGGCGATGCCGAGGATATCCAGTGGATGCAGGCATCCGCTTCCATGCCGCTGGCGGCCAAGATCGTAAAGATCGGCCATTATCAGCTGCTGGACGGCGGCATTGCCGATTCCATCCCCGTGCGGTTCTTCGAGTCCATCGGCTACAAACGCAACCTCATTGTGCTGACCCAGCCCAAGGGCTTTGTGAAAAAGAAGAACAAGATGCTGCCCGCCATCCGGGCACGCTACCTGCGCTACCCCGCTTTCGTGGAAGCCGTTGCCGACCGTCACGAGCGCTACAACGAAACGCTGGATCACATTGCCATGCTGGAGCAGACCGGCAAGGCGTTCGTCATCCGCCCGCCCATCCCGCTGGAGATCGGCTCCATGGAGCGCGATCCGGTCCAGCTGCGCCGCGTCTACGAGACCGGCCGTGCCGTTGCCGAAATTCAGGTGGATAAGATTGCCGCCTTTGTGAACGAATCCAAAGCTGCAGCGGAAGAGTAACGGCGGCACAAACAGATATCCTGCATGTGCATAGCCCCCACGGGGAAGCAGCTCTTTTGATCGAAGCGCAGGTGCGCAGCCAAAAGGTCTACATGTGATGTTTTCGCGGCATCACAAAAATGTTAACGTCAACAAAATCATGGTATAGCAGCAGCCCCGGTGAACCTGACGGTCCATCGGGGCTGTTTTTGCGCCGTCTTCAACGACATCGCCGCAGCTGTTCGAATCCACCCGCCCGATGAGTTTAGCCTTATCGCAAAACAAAAACCTCAGCGTACTTGCATACGTTGAGGTTTTTTGGTGGGCGCGGGTGGATATCGCGAGCCGCGCTGCTAAAAAAGCCCCGCAGGGGCTTTTTGCCCTCCGGACTATTCGGCGGGCCGATGCTGTTCGAATCCACCCGCCCAGTGAGTCTGGTTTTGCAGTAATACAAAAACCCCAGCGTACTTTCATACGTTGAGGTTTTTTTGGTGGAGCGAAGCAACCCAAATCCGAACCATTGCTCTCTGGGGCATCTTTGGCGGCGATTTCATCGAAAGTGATGGTTTTTGTGCCGTCTTTGTAGTTGAATGCAATCAAAACTTTTTCATCATAAAGATAAACGGCGTTCACGAACGTGTTGATAAGCGTCTCCCGGTGGCTTTTCACGTTCGGGTCGAGCTTGCGGAACCTGGTCAGCCAGAACCGAACTTGATTTTCGCTCAACCGTGGCCGAGCGATTTTTTCTTCGGCAATCCGAACTTCAAGTTCTTTCTGCTGGGCTTCCAGCTTTTCCAGCCGCAATTTGGTGGAGTTGGTCAGCACACCTGCTTGGATGGCGTTCAGCATATTCTCAATGCCGTTCTCTACCTCGCGCATCTGCTTTTCCAGCAAAGGGAGTGTGGTGTTTTCCTGATCCTGCAACTCCATCACTTCCGCAACGATGGCATCAATCACGGCATCGTCCTGAATCAGCTTCATGGTTTCAGCTATGACCAAATCTTCCAGCCACTCTTTACGGACGGTCTTTTTCTTGCAGGTCTTGAAACGCTTCGCGGTGGCGCACTTATAATAATGATGAACGATCTTGTTTCTACCCGTACCGCACTCGCCGAACATCATCGCGCCACACATTCCGCAGAACAGCTTGGTGGTGAGCAAGTAATCGTCCTCGGCTTTGTGACGGGCAGGAGCGCGGCTGTTCTTCTTGATTTTTTGCTGCACTTCTTCAAACAAGTCCTTGTCCACGATGGCCGGGATGCTGTCGGGCATCACAATGTCCTTGAAGTGGTTTTCTCCGATGTACCGTTTGTTCGTCAACAGCTTCTGAACACTGTTGTAGGTGAACTTCTGGTTGCGGTTGGTGGTCACGCCACTGTCGTTCAGCCAGTTCATCAGTTCCTTCATGGTCGCACCATCGTTGTACCGCTGAAAGGCTTCTACCACAAAGGGAGCTTTCAGCGGGTCGATTTGAAAGAACTTCTCCTCATCCACCTTAAAACCAATGGGAATCGTGCCGCCGTTGTACTTTCCCTTCAGAACATTCTCGGTCATGCCGCGCACGACCTTTTCAGAAAGTTCTGCCGAGTAGTATTCAGCCATGCCGGTGAGCATACTCTTGACCATGATACCCGCAGGGCTGTCAGAGATAGGCTCCGTGGCAGATACCAGCTTGACATGATTCCGCTCCAACTGGTACTCATAGTGGGCCGAATCATAGCGGTTTCGGGCAAAGCGGTCAAGCTTCCAGACCAGCACAATGTCAAACAGCCGTTTTTCGCTGTCCTTGATCATCTGCTGGAAATCCGGGCGGTTGTCGGTTTTGGCGGAAAGGGCGCGGTCAATGTAGTGCTTGACCACGGTGATACCGTTTTTCTCGGCATAAGCCGTACATTCACGAATCTGGCCTTCGATGGATTCTTCACGCTGGTTGTCACTGGAATAGCGGGCGTAGATCACGGCGGTCATGCAAACACCCCTTTCACTTCATTCTCCGTAGGCGGCGCACAAGGTCGGATGCACTGTACAGCACACGGGCCACCGACACAGCATCCTCGCCCACAATGTAAAACACCGAGTAGTTATCCACCAGCATCTGCCGCAGTCCTTGGGTGCGCTCCGGCTCACTTTCCACGAGCGCACAGCGTTCCGGCAGGATGTTCAGCGACTGGATGGCTTCTGCAATGCGGTTGTATTGCCCCATAGCCGTGTCAGGCTCCAGCAGACGGTCCGCAATGTAGCCGTAGATCTGCTCCATGTCGCTGAGGGCTGCATGGGAAATTTTTACGTCATACTGCTTCATCGGTGCTGTTCCCTGAACTGTGCAAATGCGCTTGCAGCATCCACGGCATCACCGTTCTGAATCTCCTTAATGCCCACCTGCAAGGCCGCATGAAGCTGGTCATCGGTCATGGTGTCAGCGTTCAAAGCCGCAGGAGCCTTCGGCAGGGATAGCGAGAAGGGGATGCCGCCAGTCAGGGTGATCTGGCGCAGGTACATATCAATGGCTGTTGCCATTGGGATGCCGAGCTGCTTCAGCACATCCTCGGCTTGCTGCTTAACGCTGGGGCTGACCCGGACGTTCAACATCATCGTTTTTTCCATGGTTATCACCTTGAATTTATTGTAATGCTTTTTGCATTACAAGTCAATCGAGTGCGAAGTCGCAATTGAAATTCTCTATATTACACAATATATTTGTCGTTAAATTGTTTAAAACGCAGAATATTCATTCGCCAGAATAAATCTTTGGAGTACGCCCAGTTTGTGCTGGGTGGTGAGATTGAGCATTATCTCTCACTCAGCTGTGACCATGGCAGATTTAGAGGATTGACCTTTAATTAGAATATACAGATAAAACCGACAGCCATCTACTTGCGACTTGCAAATAGATGGCTGTCTATTATTAACTACGCATTTTAACAATGATTTTTCTTTTCAACAAGCATTCCGATAATAAACGAAAGTAGGAAAACGAGTAGCCAAATCAAAACTCCGTAGTGTGCCTTGAGCTGCCATACTTTTCCTATATACATATCCGGCGTGATTTTTGTGGCGTTTATTTTGATAATAAAATCGCCCAACACTTGTCCGATCAAAATTCCTGTCCAGTTTCCAGCTGTTGTGATAAGAGCTGCTCTATACATTTCCAGAAAACAGAAAGTAACAGATGCAACCCATAAACACAAATAATAATGGGCTGCTGTCCATTCAAACAAGTAGACTTCATGAAACACTGTTTGAGAAAGAAGATAGCACACCACATATGCTAAAAATACGATCAGCAAAAATCCGAGACAAGTTTTCTTTTTTGATGCTGTGTTCTTCATACGGCTTTTGAATCCTATTCCAATGTGTACCGCCATCTTTGCGTTTCATTATAAAACAGCTTGGCTGCTTACTTCGATACTATTTCGACAGTTGGCATCTTGCCTTCCAATCCGAGTTCGTCATCTTCTGCAACTCTATAATTGGTAACATTTATTGAATACATATAATCTGAAATATTTGGATTTTCTTCATCGTCTGGAAGTTCAACTTCAAAAGTCTCAAACTCAAACACATAAGCTGTTCCTTCAATAAGTTCACCAGTTAAGTCTTTCTGGAAATGAAGCAAAAATGGTCTGTCCTGAAAGAAGTGAACAACCGCAACCGTTTTTCCCGGCAGTGCATAGTAATCGGGCAAGATCTGCTCAACAGTGGCCGTAAAAGAACCCGAAAACTGTGCAAAATGCTTTTGGCTTTCGGTCATTTGCTGTTTCCCGTCATTATACCCTGCCTCGTAACCAGCGGCATAGCCTTCTTCGTATTCTGCATTGTGCTCATCTGAACTTTGAGCATTATTTCCACAGCCAATCAATGTAAGTACCAGCGCAAGGCAAAGAACTATTATAGCCTTCTTTTTCATACGGTTTCCTCCTTCCATGTTTTTCTTCACATTTATCGGACTTTTCCACAGTTTTTGCAAAAACGTTCAGAAGAAGCATTTAATGTTCCGCAGTCCGGGCAATACCATCTTCCGTCTGGCATCGGTTCAACAGGCGAGGGCGTTTGGTGTGCTTTTGCTGGAGTTTGAACGGGTGATGCAGTAAACAGCGGCGCAATATTCACATCTCTACGGCCAACACCAGCAAGGCTTCTAAAATCCAACGATTTAACTTCTTGCGCCAATGTCCGTTTGGGCTCAATGTATTGACCACACCGCTGACAATATCGAACACCCAGCTTGTTTTCATAACCACAATTTTTACAAGTCATCAAAGATCCCTCCTTGCTTTTTGTTTAGATAACGAAATTTAAGCCTGATTTATTTCGTTTGTCCACAAAATTTTTCAAAATCGTATAGCTGCACATAAATTTCCAGAAAACTTGTAGCACAATCACGATTTTTTCTTTTTATTCAAAGAAACCACCACGGCAGTTCCAGCCACAGGTTATCCATGGCCTGTTCCTCCGTCTTTTTTGCGCGGCCTTTTGTCAGGTGAAAGTATATCGTCGTGCCGATCAGCGGATGTTCCTCGCCATCGGTGAAGCCATAGCGGTACAGCAGATAGGTCTGCTCCCGTTGGGGCAGCCGTTTCAGGCCATCGTACAGTTCCCGGCGCGATTCCTGCTCTTCCATAATACTCTGCGGCTGCATGGCGTAGGGGTCAGCTATGGCTTCGATGCGCCGCAGTTGTTCCTCTCCCGGCAGAACATCGTCCAGCGAAACGCGCTGGTAGCTGATACCGTCCTTGTCCTCCGTTACCATCCGCTGCTCAAAAGCGGCAAAGGCATCCCGTACCATGTCCATCATGGCGTTGCGGATGGCAGGAGCCGCATAGGTCAGGAACTTCATGCCGCGCGCTGCATCGAACTTCGGCACAGCTTTCCATAAGCCCAGATTGCCCGCCTGTTTCAAATCGTCCGTGTCAAGGTTCAGGCCGGACTGTGCCAGATTCATGCTGCGGAAAAGGTCATTTGCCACCTTGCCAATAAAGGACTTGTTGTTGTCGATCAGGCTGTCCAGCGCGGCAGCATCGCCTTTCTGTGCCAGCGCACAAAGCCGTTCATTCGTCTGCTTCATGGGCGTTTTCCTGCTCTGCGGCAGACTGCAAGATTCCCAGCAGACCGCTCCGCAGCTGTTCCAGTGCTTCCGGCGTAGCTCCCTCCATGCCCGAAACGCTGTCCAACATTGCATCCGTCAACTGCTCTGCCGTAATCGCTGGGTGCTGCACATCCTGCCCTTTGGTCAATTCGGCGAACATTTTCTCTGCCGCTTTCTTGCTCATGGCTTCCTGTTCGGCGTAATGGCTCCCGATGCCCTTTTTGATTTCCTTGATTGCCGCCATAAAGTACATCTCAATATCATCAAGGTCGCCTTGATACACTGGCTTTCTCCGAAGGCTGATGTCCTTTGCGGCTTTAGCTGCTGCCGAGGTCTTGACCTTTGTGCGCAGCAGGGTGCTCAATGTCGTGAGCATGGCGTTCTGTGCTGCGATACCAGACGCAAAAGTATCATCAAAATACTGCGCTATGCGGTAAGTAAGCTCTGCAAAGCGGGCGTTTTCCAACAGCAGGTTGACCACCTCTGTATTGACACGCCCTGTGTAGAGGTTCTTTGCAGCCTCTACGGACAGGCCCAGTTCAGCAATATCGTAGTTCTTGCGGTCAGGGATGTTGGTTTCTCCCAGCAGGAAACCCGTGGACACGTTGAACAGCCTTGCGATTTTCAGCACCTGCTCATGGGTCAGGGTTCCTTTTGCGCCGCTGATGAAGCGGCTGATGGTGCTTTTGGAGCAGCCGATTTCCTTGGCAAGCTCCGGTTGGCTGATATTGTGCTCTTTCATCAAGTCCGCAAGACGGACGTTGGACGGTGCAGGCAGATATTCCTGTGCCATGTTGTCGGCCCTCCTTTTTGAGCTTTTTCCTCATTATAATACGCTCTGCCGTTTTGTTCAATATACGGTTTCCTCTCCGCCCTTGCTGTTGCAATCCTGCAACCGGTAAGGGCTTTTTTCTTTTTCCGTTGCAGTTCTGCCGCTTTTTCGCCTTTCCTGCAAAATTTTCCGTATATTCAGGCAGGAAGCAAAAAACACCAGAGTTCCCACGCTAGGGACTCTGGTGCAACGCACGAAACAAAGGAGGAATGCCCTTGAGCCTGTATCAAAAGATCAAGTCCGCCATCACCGTTCGGCAGGTGGGAGAGATGTACGGCATGGAGCCCGACCGCCATGGCATGGTGTGCTGTCCGTTCCACTCCGACAACCACCCCAGTATGATGCTGAACGACACCTATCATTATTGCTTTGGCTGTGGAGCCAATGGTGACGCCATCGACCTCACCGCCAAGCTGTTCGATTTGAACCCCCGGCAAGCCGCCGAGAAGCTCGTAAATGACTTCGGGCTTGGCCCGGACAAACCGCCCGCCAACGCCATTGCTCTGCCGCCGCCCAAGCGTGGCCTGACGGACGAGCAGTGGGCAGACATCGCCTACTGCCTGCGGGTGCTGACCGACTATCTCGACCTGCTGCACGACTGGCAGGAGCGCTACAAGCCTACCACCCCGGAAGAACCGCATGACCCACGGTTTGAAGAAGCCCTCCACACGACCGAGACCATCGAACACCTGACGGACTGCGTTGCATTTGGAACGCCCCAGCAGAAGGCCGATGCCGCCGCACGGCTGCTGTCCGGGTCGTACCTGCTGATGCTGGAAGAGCGCACCGACCGCCTTGTTCTGGCAAAGTGCGCCTAATAGTTTATTCACCCGAAGTGGTGGGTCTCACCGTGAGACCCACCACTTCACTTTTCTAAAGGAGAACCACCACATGAAGAAAAACATTTCCCGCAACCCCTTATGGCCGGACTGGTACAACGGCAAGAAGATCGATGAAGTCCAGTTTGGCCGTGCCTTTCTGGAACAGTGGCCGCTGAAATGCGTCAACGGAACGCTGTACACGCTGGACGGCCCGGTGGAGGACGAAAGCGAGATCAAGCAGCGCATCTTGGAGAACATCGAGGAATATGTCACCTCCGGCCTGTCCAAAAAGGTCACCAACATTCTGGAGACCATCAAGCTGCTGGCCTTTTCCGACCCGTTCCCCATCGAACAGGACTGCATCCACCTCCAGAACGGCGTGTACCATCTGCCGGACGGCTCTTTTCAGGAGAGCCGCCTGTTCTGCCAGAACCGCCTGCCTGTGAAGTACGACCCGAAAGCACCCAGCCCTGACCGCTGGCTGACCTTTCTGCACGAGCTACTGGATGATGCCGACATCCCCACCTTACAGGAATATCTGGGCTACTGCCTGATCCCCAGCACCAAAGGTCAGAAGATGATGCTCATTGTCGGCAAGGGTGGCGAGGGCAAGTCCCGCATTGGGCTGGTGCTCAAGCGGCTCATGGGAGATGCCGCCAGCAACGGCAGCGTCCAAAAGGTGGAGAATAACCGCTTTGCCCGTGCCGATCTGGAACGCCGCCTGCTGATGATCGACGATGATATGGATATGAACGCCCTGCCCAAGACCAACTATATCAAGACCATCGTCACCGCCGAAGCCAAGCTGGACTTGGAGCGCAAGGGTGTCCAGAGTTACCAGCGGGACATTTACGCCCGGTTCCTCTGCTTCGGCAACGGTGCGCTGACTTCGCTGTATGACCATTCGGACGGCTTCTTTCGCCGCCAACTTATCCTGACCACTAAGGACAAGCCTGCCGACCGCACAGACGACCCTTTCCTTGTGGAGAAGATGTGCGCCGAGTTGGAGGGCATCCTGCTCTGGTGTCTGGAAGGGCTGCACCGGTTGGTGCAGAACGATTTCCGCTTCACGGTCAGCGAACGAGCCGCCGCCAACGTGGACACCATCAAGCGCAGCAGCAACAATGTCATCGACTTCATGGAGTCCGAGGGCTACTTCCGTTTCAAGGCGGACTACTCCATCAGTTCCAAGGAGTTCTACGACATTTACAAGCAGTGGTGCGAGGACAACGCCTGCCACAGCGTATCGGCGATCCGTTTCAGCGCAGAGTTGCGCCAGAATGACCGCCGCTATAACCTTGAAGCCACCAACAACATCTACCTGCCCGGTGGCCGCAGGGTGCGGGGTTTTGTAGGCATCGAACCGCTTGTCCACCCCTGCCCGTAAAAAGTGCATTTTTTCACGGAAGAAGTTCGTACAACCTGTACGGTCTGTACTTGTACGCACCTGTACGGCGAATCGACGCAATTTAAAACGTATTATCGTTTATATTTCGCATTCCCGTACGCCGTACGAACCGTACAGGTTATTTGAACTCCGTACGCAATTTTTTCAGATGCGTACGGAGCAATCAAGTTCGCATTGTGCGAACTTGTCGGGGCGAGGCCCCTCCATCTTGCTGGCGCAAGACCGTTCGGTCACTTAAAAGCCCCACTGGGGCTTTCATTGCTTCGCAAACGTGAACTTGATTAGCTCTCCCGCAGGAGACGTTCCCCCTCGGAGAGTCCTCGAAGAGCCCATTACACTTTGCAGCCCATAGGGATGAAAGTGTTATAGTGGGTTATTACACTTCCGGGGAAGTGCATCTCCGTCCCCGTCACCTTCCTCTGAACCCCGAAAGGAGGGATGCCCTTTGGCAAGAAATGATGGTATTGACCGTACAAGTGTCCGAAACCTCGCCGTTTCGGATAAGGCCGTTGGTAACACCCAGCAGCACAACGAGCGCGAAAAGGACAGCTATCGAAACCCCGACATTATCCCCCAGCGCACTGCATGGAACGTCCACTTCAAAAAGCCTACCGCCAGCTACACTGACCTATTTGCCCAACTGGAAGCCGCTGGAACCATTTCCACGCGCGGCCTGAAGCCGGATGCCACCCACTACTGCGAACTTGTCTTTGATGTCAACTCGGCCTACTTTGACAACCACGGCGGCTACGAGTTCGCCAAGCAGTTCTATGCGGATGCCTACAAAGCTGCCGTTCGGGTTGTGGGCGGTGAACAATATATTCTTTCGGCTGTCATGCACGCCGATGAGATCAACCGCGCCATGACCGAAGCATTAGGCCGGGAGGTCTACCACTACCATCTTCATGTGGTCTATGTGCCTGTGGTGGAAAAGCAAATCCTCTGGTCGAAACGCTGCAAGGACAAGGCACTGGTCGGCACAGTCAAGGAGACTGTCATGCAGGTCAGTAGGAGCAAGAAGTGGGCATCCAAGCCCCTGCTGGACGATGCCGGAAAGCCTATCCTGCAAAAGAACGGCAAGCCAGTCCTGAAGAAGTCGTACAGCATCTTGCAGGACAACTTCTTCAATTTTATGCGCGCTGCCGGGTACACCGATGTAGAGCGCGGCGAACGTGGCAGCACCGAAGAACACCTGACTGTCACCCAGTTCAAAGCCCAACGGGAGCAGGAACGTCTGGATAGTCTAACCGCCCAGATCGACCAGAAGGAGCAGCACCTTACCCAGACCAGTAAAGCCCTTTCAAAAAAGGAGAAAGAACTTGCCGTCATTCAGAAGAAAACTGTTATCACAAAAGATGCTCTCATCCACGCGCGGGACTTGGATGATATCGGCAAGCGCACGTTTCTCGGCAACTATTCGCTGACCGAAGATGAATTATCCGCCCTGAAAAAACAGGCTGCACATGGTTATATGATGGAAGTTGAGAACCGCCGCCTGAAAGAAGATCTTTCCGCCGCTAAGAAAGAAGCTGCCCGCTGGAGTACCAAGTACCATGATCTTTGGTATGATGTGAAGCCTTATCTGGACGCTCTTCACCGTGCGCCGGAACTGGTACACGGCTTTCTTGAAAAGATTCTTGCACCCAAGCAGGAACGCACCATAAATGTGCAGCAGCGAAACCGCAGACATGGGCAGGATATGAAACTTTGATTTTCGGAGGATACCATTTGAACAAAAAGAAGAAGTCGAACAAATCCGGCTACCCGGATGAAGCAATCAAGTCTCTGGCGCGTTGTTTCTATCCCTCTATGATGGAATTTTTCAACAGCGAAGAAGGCCAGCGTGAATATGAGGAATGGCTGAAAGAGCAGGAAGCTCTACAAGCATTGCCTGTTGCCGCATAAAAACAGCAGGACGCTCCCGGAGAAGGGAACGCCCTGTTACATATTATGATCATCGGCCAAGTAAAAAGAAAACAAACGGCAAAATAATTGATGTTGCAATGTTAAAAGCGAACACTCCTGCACTCTTTCTGTAGTGACTCTTCTCGGTGATTTTTTGAGTCTGTTTCGAGTCGCCAAGAGAAATCCTAAAGATATGCGTATCCATCAAATCTGACAATTCGCTATAAATGATTTTCCCAAAAAATCTCCCGACTTTTTCGGAAATTGTTGCTAATGGAATTAAAAAGATCAGTAGACATGCTGTATTTTCCACTTGAAAATCGATCAAATGATAATATATCAATAATTTCACTATAATCGCGATAACTGTACAGAAAGAAAATATTGCACACACTTCTACAAAATTAGCCAACCCACTTCGATATTTGAACAAGAAAGGTCTAATATGTCCCTTTTCGCTACAGGCCGACTCACAAAGTTCCGTCCACCGCTGAACAACATTTAACAGTTCTTCTGCGAGTGCATTATTAATAAAATCAACCTTGCATACAGTTGTACAGCATTGCAAATCAAAGTCGTCTCTCTCATCAAGCGCGCCATTTAGCAACACCTTGAACATATCGCTTGGTTGAAGTCCTGATGTTATCCTCACATTCAGAGTATGTCGTTGTGGAACTTTGTAATTCTTAAATTCCGCAAAAAAATCCCACTGAATAAATATTGATTTTGTTGCCGAATTTATTGCGTTAAAATTTTCTTTTTTAAAATCCTCCCAAGCTTTATATGACAATATTCTCTTGTCGATGAGCGAAACGTCGATACTTGTTGTTATTGTAGATACATTATGTAACGACAGCTTTTCTAAAATCAGCGAATTCAAACTATCTAGTTGGTTGATATCGACAATGATTTCTTTATCAAAAAATCGACACACACTATCGCTCTTTCCATGCAGGAGCGCAAGTAACGCATTGGCGTTTCGAAGATATTCGGTAGTCAATGTTTTGTCTGACGAAGCAGAGGTTACCAAATTTTCCATTTTAACACATCCCTTCATATATATATAATCATATCCTACATCGAATTTCAACTACTTTCCCTTGTTTCCTTCACGGGAGCCTTCATTCTCTGATCCGAAGAAAACAAAAAATCCGAACCCTTCTCCAATCGGAAATAGGTTCGGATTTTCCTTGTTTGGTGGGCGCGGGTGGATTCGAACCACCGAAGCTGAAAGCAGCAGATTTACAGTCTGTCCCCATTGGCCACTCGGGAACACGCCCATATTCAGTTTTGCAGTCCATGGATTGCCTGTATATATTACCACCCGGATGGTAGTTTGTCAACATCTTTTGCGGAATTTTTGGATTTTTGTGTCGAAAGCAAAAACACAAAAGCAAAAGCCGCCCAGAAATCAACGTTCCTGAGCGGCTTTTTGGAGCTGGTGACAGGAGTTGAACCTGCAACCCACTGATTACAAATCAGTTGCGCTGCCATTGCGCCACACCAGCATGGACCAAGCGGTCTTTTGATAGAATACCAAAAAACGCGCGGCTTGTCAATATCTTCTTGGCGCGCAAAAAACCCATTCCTCAAACAGTATACTATACCGTTTAACAAATGAGGTGCCATTGCCATCAGTTCATGCTTTCGTCTGCTTTTAGCATTCTTTTCTGTTGTATCACGTTTTGATACCAGGAATTTTCAACGCAATACATCGATAATAAAATCGAACCATTCGATTCTATTATCATAAAAACCCCACAGGAACCGCGGACGGCTCCTGTGAGTTTCAAAGTCTGTTGTATTCTTTTTTGAGCAGCGGGCTGCTTCACCGGGCAAGGGCCTGCTGGATCTTTGCAAAATCCTCCAGTGTGAGGGCTTCCGGGCGGATGCGGGCATCAAAACCGGCGGCTTCAATGGCGGCTGTCACCGCGTCCTTGGGCATCCCCAGGCCGCTGGCAATGGCGTTTGCAGCCGTTTTGCGGCGCTGTCCGAAGGCGGCACGCACCAGCGCAAAATAGCCTTCTTCGTCCTCCACCTGCACAGCGGGCTGCGGACGGATCTCCATGCGCACCACGGCGCTGGTCACCTTGGGGGCCGGGTAAAAACTGCCGGGCGCAGCGGTGAACATCATTTTGGAGGTGGCATAGTAGCTCACCGCGCAGCTGATGGCACTGGATGCACGGGTGCCGGGCGCAGCAGCCAGACGGTCGGCAGCTTCCTTCTGTACCATGACGGTCAGGCTTTCAATGGGCAGGCGGTCGCCCAGCAGCTTCATGACGATGGGACTGGTGATGTAGTAGGGCAGGTTGGCGCACACAGCCACCGGCATACCGGGGAACTCTTCCGCAATAAGAGCCTTCAGGTCAACTTTCAGTACATCCTGTAATACCAGTTTAAAATTGTCCACTCCGGCCATTGTTTCGGCCAGCAGCGGCGGCAGGCGTTCGTCCACTTCAATAGACACCACCTTGGCGGCGCGCTTTGCCAGTTCCCGGGTCAGCACACCGATGCCGGGGCCGATTTCAATGACGCCATAGCGCTTATCCACGCCGCTGGCATCCACGATCTTGGGCGGCAGACCCGGGTTGATGATAAAGTTCTGTCCAAAACCCTTGGAGAGTGCAAAATCGTATTTTTCACACAGGGCGCGGATCACCGAGAGGTCGGTCAGTTCGGGCATAGATTCCATCCTTTTTCATAGTACGATTTGAATGCCCTCCGCGTCGCTTTGGGCATATTCAGCGGAAATATTATTATAATATGGCAACCCAGCCAGACCTGCGGGTCTGGCTGGGTTGCCTTTTCACGAGAAGGGGGCGGTACGGTAAACGGGAGCACTGCAGGGCGCTCCAAAACGCCTTTTCACGTGAGGATAAGCCGGGTTCCTTTTTTACAAGAAGAAGCCCATGCAGCATTTCTGCCGGTTTTACCCTTTATTCTGCGCTGGATGCTGCTTCACCGCCGGCTTCTGCTTCGGTGGAGGAAGCCGTTTCCTCAGAGGAAGCGTTCTCCGGCTCAACGGCAGCGCTGTCGGCCTCTTCGGAAGCAGCAGCCGAGGAAGCTGCTTCGTTGACACCGCCCAGAGTCGTGGTACCGCTCAGCTGCTGTGCTGCGCTGACCGCACGCTGGATCTGCGGGTCATCCTTGGGGGTATAATCGTAGAAATTCGTGGTCTCTTCGGCACTGAGGGCACGCTCCACATCCACGCTCAGGCCGGTGCCATCAAAGCAGGAGCCGTCGCCGCAGATGAGCTTTGCCACCGTGATGCTCACGGCGCTGCCATCCGAAAGGCGCTGCGGGCTGCTCTGGATGGTGCCCTTGCCCATGGTGGTGGTGCCCACCAGACGTGCGCCGTTCATGGTGCGCAGGCTGGCAGCAAACAGCTCTGCTGCGCTGGCGGTGTTGCCGTTGACCAGACAGACGATGGGCAGCTCCACCTTGCTCTCATCGTCGCTGCTGCCAATGATAGTGCGGTTTCCGTTCTTATCCTCGGCATAGGCCACAGTGCCTTCCGGGGCAATCAGGTCGATGCAGCTGATGGCATCATCCAATACGCCGCCGCCGTTATCGCGCAGGTCGAACACAAGGCTCTGGGCACCGCTGGTAGTGAGAGACCGGATGGCATAGTCCAGCTCGCTGGGCGTGCTGCCGTCGAACTGGCGGATCTTGATGTAACCCACGCTGTCCAGCATCTGGTAGTCCACAGTCGTGCTAGTGTAGCCGGAGTGGGTCAGGTCCGCCGTCCGGGAAGCAGCCTTGCTGTCGAGCCATGTAACATTGACGATGGTGCCGGCTTCGCCCTGCAGGCGGGACTGCACGGCATCCACCCCGGAAAGGCTCTTCACATCGGTGCCGTCAATAGCAGTGATGTAATCGCCCACCACGATACCGGCTTCCTGCGCAGGCGAGTCCTCATACACCCTGGTCACTCTGGCATAGCCGGTCTGGTCCATGCCAAGCTCCACGCCAATGCCCATCACCTTGCCGCTCTGCTGGTTCATCAGCTCGGTGTAGGCGTTGGCGGTGTAGTAACGGGCGTACTTGTCGCCGATACCCAGCAGGTAGCCTGCGGTCAGGCGGTCGTACAGCACCGTTTCATCAATGGTGTAGTAGTCGTTGCTGCGCACATAGCGGTCCACCTCGGCCACTTTGTTGTACATGCTCTCCTTTTCCTTCACGCTGCTCACTGTGCTGTCAAACAGACGCATGGCAATGAGCATGGTAATGGAAAAGGTCACGGTCATGGCAAGGATCACAATGGTGACAGCCATGCCCACAGAGATCTTACGGTTCATGCCTTGCTCCCTCCTGTCAGAACAGCAGCATCATCAGCACACTGCCCAGCAGCGAAAGTGCAAACACGCCTGCCAGAACAAGGCAGCCGATGCGCAGCAAACGCTTATGTTTTTGTTCGTTCATAGAATACCAGACTCCTTATAAATACACTCAGTTGTGCGGGAACGGGATATAACCGCGCGGATTGACCGCATTGGCCTTGCTGCCGCCCTTCCAGACCTCCAGATGCAGGTGATTGCCGGTAGAGTTGCCGGTGGAGCCAACGTAGCCGATCAGCTCACCCTGCTTGACATACTTGCCCGCACTGGTGGCTACCGACTTCATATGGCCGTACAGGGTACTGTAGGCGTTGCCGTCCGACATGCTGCCGTGGTAGATGATGACATAGTTGCCATAGCCGCCTCTGGACCAGCCCGCCACCTGCACATAGCCGCTTGCGGCTGCGTAGATGGGGGTACCGCCCGGCGCAGCCAGATCAATGCCGGCATGCAGTCTGTTCACGCCGGACACCGGATTCTTGCGCCAGCCGTACTCACTGGAAATGCGGGTATAGCTCTTCAGCGGGCAGGCAAAGCCGGTAAAGCTCAGCTGCGGCTTGCTGGATGCAGCGGCCGCGATCAGCTTCTGGATCTCTTTCTTAACGGCCTCATAGTTCAGCTCGTCCGATTCAATAGCGGCCTGTGCCGTCTGCTGGGCCTTCTGGGCATCCTGTGCAGAAAGCTGCGCCGCAGAAATGCTGCTGTTCAACTCGCTCTGCTTTGCCTTCATCTGGTAGTTCTGGGTATCCAGCTCCGCCTTCTGGCTCTGCAGTTCCTTGCGCTGGGCCTCCAGCTCCACCTTGTCCGCTTCCAGTTCGGACTTGGCCGCCTTCATGTTGTCCATGATCTCGGTATCTTTGATGGAGATATCCTGCATGACCTCGTTGAAGGTGAGCAGCTCATACAGGTCGTTCACTGCGCTCAGCATGGCCACGCTGCCGCCGTCGCGCAGCTCCTGCATGGCAGCCATGTGCTTTTTAAAATCGCCCCACTGGCTGTCGATCTCGGCCTGCTTCTGGGTGATTTCGCCTTCCTTGGCGGTGATCTTCTGCTCGGTCTGGCCAATGTTGTTCTGCACAGCAGCGATCTGGGTGCTCAGCACGCTGATCTGATCCTGAATGACCCCCACGCGCTCCTTCAGCTCACTTTCCAGCGCTTTTGCAGCAACTTCCTTTTTCTTTGCGTCCGAAAGCTCCTTCTTGTGCTGGTCGATGGATTTGGAAAGGCTGTTCAGCTTGTTCTGCAGGCTGGCCATGCTGGTGGCTGCCGTGGCCGGCTGGAAGCTGACGCTTGCCGCAAGGCATACCGCTGCCAGGCACAGACTCACGCCGCGCAGCAGCTTGCTGCGGGCAGGCTCCGGCCGTGCATGGCGCGGCGTATGGCCGGGCATCTGCAGCCGGAAGGGCTTTGCATGAAGTGCTTTTTTCATGTGCGGCTCCTTTCGATCACACGTTCAGGTGCTTGCGGATGGAGAACATACTGCCCAGACCACCCACAACGGCACCGCCGATGAGGCTGTACGGGATGATAGTGGACCAGACGGCGCTCACCGGCACCAGTGCCTGACCCATGATCATTTCCCACACGCCGCCCAGACCGTCGGAGGCCTGCACCATGTAGGAGTAGCCGCCCAGACTGATCGCTGCAGTGAGCACGCCGGAGATCAGGCCCATGGCCAGACCTTCCACAACGAAGGGCAGAGTGACCAGACCGTTGGTGGCGCCCACGTACTTCATGATCTCAATTTCGCGGCGGCGCGCAAACACGCTCAGGCGGATGGTGCTGCCCACCGTGATGATGCTGACGACCATCAGCACCAGCACGATACCGCGGCCCACTTTGGTAACAGAGCGCTGCACCTGCACAAAGACATTGGTCATTTCCACCGGGGCGGTAACGCTGTACACGCCCTGAATGGCCTGCATCTGCTTGCTCATGCTCTCCATCTGGCTCAGATCCGCGATGGAAACGCGGTAGTTGGCCTTGAAGGGGTTGTCATTTTCAAACTCATCCCACAGGGAGGAGTAATCTTCCATGTAATTGCGGTAGGTGTTCAGCACGTCCTGCTTGGAGACGAACTGCACATTGGTCACGCCGGGCATTGCCGCCAGCTTTTCGCCCACGGTCTGCGCAGTGGCATCATCACACTCCGGGTCCAGATAGACCACGGTCTCGTTCTGGCTGCCCAGATAGTTCACCATGCTGTCCACGTTCACCTCGGCAAGGCTTGCAAAGGTGTTCAGGGTCATACAGACACTGAGGGACAGGATGCACACAAAGGTCATGGCCCAGTGCTTGCCCAGATTGCGGATACCGCGCCGGATCAGAAAAAAGAAGGTAGAAGGTCTCATCATACGGTGGCCGCCTCCTTTTCTGCGGTGTCAGCAGGTTCCAGCTCGGTCTCGAACAGGCGTTCTTTGCGCTCTGCGCGTGCGCGGATGGCTTCCTTGTCGGCAGGCACATCCGAAATGATGCGGCCCTTTTTCAGGGTGACGACGCGCTGGTGGAACTGGCGCACCAGCTCGTGCTCATGGGTAACGACCACCACGGTGATGCCCATTTCGCTCACCCGCTCCAGCAGCTCCATCATTTCCAGGCTCAATTCCGGGTCGATGTTGCCGGTGGGCTCGTCCGCAATGACCAGCTTGGGGCCGTGGGCAAGGGCGCGGGCCACAGCCACACGCTGCTGTTCACCGCCGGAAAGGGTGTCCGGATAGGCCTTGGCCTTATCCTCCAGATGCACCAGCTCCAGCATGTACTCCACACGGTCGCTGATCTCCCGGCGCTTGACGTTGGTCACATGCATGGCAAAGGCGATGTTCTCGTACACAGTCATGGTGGGGATCAGCCGGAAATCCTGAAAGATAATGCCCATCTGACGGCGCAGATACGGCACCTGATGGCGGTGCAGGCAGGCAACATCCTTGCCCAGCACGGTCACCTTGCCCTCACTGGGCAGCTCTTCGCGCAACAACAGCTTGAGCAGGGTGGATTTGCCTGCGCCGGAATGACCCAGCAGGAACACGAACTCGCCGTCGTCCACATGGAGATTGATATCGTCCAGTGCCAGCGGTCCGCCCCGTTTATATTCCTTGGAAACGTGTTCTAAATCGATCATAGGGTAATATTAGCTCCTGACATTAAAATCTGTTTTCACAGCAAAAAGAACCGGCCAGCATCGGTTTCGAGCGGCCGGTTCTGCACTGCAGGCAGAGCCTGCAGCTTATTAGTATTTGGCCGGATTGTTGGACAGGTACTTCTTGACCATCAGTGCTACCTTAAAGACGATAGCATCGTCGAACTCACGCAGATCCAGACCAGTCAGCTTTTTGATCTTTTCCAGACGATACACCAGCGTGTTGCGGTGCACAAACAGGCCGCGGCTGGTTTCAGACACATTCAGGTTATTCTCGAAGAAGCGCTGGATGGTGAACAGGGTCTCCTGATCCAGGCTTTCGATGCTGCCCTGCTTGAACACCTCGCGCAGGAACATCTCGCACACGGTGGTGGGCAGCTGATAGATCAGGCGTGCAATGCCCAGATTATCGTAGCGGATGATCTGCTTTTCGGTGTCGAACACCTTGCTCACTTCCATGGCGATCTGTGCTTCCTTAAAGGAGGTAGCCAGATCCTTCACGTTGGAGATGGGGGTGCCGATGCCCACCACAGCCTTGATGTAATGCTCGCCGGACAGGGTATCCACGATGCTGGCAGCCAGCTTTTCCATATCGGTGCGGTCGATGCCCTTGCGGATCTCCTTGACCAGCACGGTATCCGTCTCGCTGATATTGAACACAAAGTCCTTCTGCTTATCCGGAAACAGGCTGCTGACCACATCATAGGCGGAGATATCGCCGCCGCTGGTAACACGCACGATGAACACCACGCGGGAAACATCGGTGGCAAAGTGCAGCTCACGGGCCTTGGCATAGATATCGCCGGGCAGGATGTTATCCAGCACCACATTCTTGATAAAGTTGGACTTATCAAACTTTTCGTCGTGGTACTGCTTGATGCTCTGCAGGCTGATGGACAGCATAGCGGCAAACTGACCAGCCGTCTCGTCCACGCCTTCCACGAATACTGCATAATCGTTATGCTTGGCGCTGGAGAACTGCTGATAGGTGTAGCCATCGCGCACAAAGCGGTCGCCTGCGGTCAGACGCTCCGCCATGAAACCCTCGCGCACCTCGCCGATCAGGTTCAGCTCCGAGCAGGAAATAACAGCGCCGGTCTCATCCACCACGCCGACCACCCGGTTGATTGCGTCTTTCATCTGGTAGATCACGCTTTGAAATACTCTATTGGCCATAATGGATACCCCTTTTCCTCGTTTGTGCAAACCGCAGCGGCAGCCGGTCGTGATTTTTAACAATTTAGCTGCATTACATTTTATATTTTACACAAAAGAATTTACTTTTGCAACATATTTCAACAAAAAAGATAGTTTTTTCTTGTGAATATTATCTTTGGGGGCCATTCTGAACCAAAAAAGTGCCTTTTTGCGTGGTTCTGTTCCCTATTCTACCGGCAAAATGTGTTGCTTTTTTGAAAATCGGGTGAAAAGCCGACCCTGTCAGCTGGAAATTTTTGACATTTCTTCGGCAGAAAGCTCCCGCCACTGGCCCGGTGCAAGGGCCGGGTCGAGTGCAAGGCCGCCGATGGCATCCCGGTGCAGGCCGTTCACGCCTGCGCCGTACACGCCAAACATCCGCTTGATCTGGTGGTATACGCCCTGCTTGAGCACCACCCGCACAGTGCAGCCATCGGCAGAAAGGGCCGTCACCTCCGCAGGCGAAAGTGCTGTGCCGTCGGCAAGGGTCACGCCCGCCGCAAAGCCGGTGCGCATCTGCTCGGTCAGCGGCGTATCCAACACCACAGTGTAGGTCTTGGAAACATGGCGCTTTGGAGCAAGGATCTCGTGGGCAAAGGTGCCGTCATCGGTCAGCAGCACAAAGCCGGTGCTGGTCTTGTCCAGCCGCCCCGCCGGGAACAGCTGCCGCCGGGGATAGGCGTCCCCCACCAGATCGACCACGGTGGTGTCACGCTTGTCGGTGGAAGCGCTCACCACGCCCTCGGGCTTGTTGAGCATCAGGTACACAAACTGCTGGTAATTCAGGGCTTTGCCGTCCACGGCCACCGTATCGGTTTCCCTGAGCTGGGTGTCCCCTTTTTTGCAGACAGCACCGTTCACCTGCACCCGCCCTTTGGAAAGCAGTGCCTTAGCCTCGCTGCGGGTGCACTGGGCCGTCTCGGCTAAGTATTTATCCAATCGCATATGCGGTTCTCCTTTTACATAGGTTTGGAGTTTTAGTGTAACATGATAAAATGATTTGCGCAAGAGAACTCCTTCCGTCATCGCTGCGCAATGCCACCTTCCTTTATTAGGGAGGCTTTGGCCGTACGGTAAACTCTTCCTCTTCGTCAGAGGCTCCCTCTTTGAGAAGGACTTCCCCCGGTCGGGGGAAGATGTCACCGAAAGGTGACAAAAAGGGGAACGGCTGACGCACGAAGTGCAGCTGAAGGAGTTTTTCTTTCCGGTCCTTTTCGTGAAAAAGCAAGAAGGAGAAGCCCGCAGGCTTCTCCTTCTTGCAAAACAAACTGTAACTTCCGCTGTTCATGCTCAGAGCGTAAGCGGAGAGCATTTAAAATCAAACACTCAAAGATGCGTGCTGCTCCACGGCATCGGGGTTTGCATCGAAGATGGGCTTGAGCACATTAGCGATGAACTCCTCCACCTGCTGCGGTGCACGGCCCACAAAGTTCTCCGGCACAAGGCCCGCCACGATCTCCTCGCGGGTCAGGCCAAAGGCAGGGTCGGCAGCGATACGGTCCACCATATCGTTGGGCAGGCCCTCTTCCTTGACCTGCTTGCCGGCGGCGATGGCGTGCTGGCGCAGGCGCTCGTGCAGCTCCTGACGGTTGCCGCCCTTTTCCACAGCCTGCATCATGATGTTCTCACTAGCCATGAAGGGCAGCTCTGCCATCAGACGGCTGCGCACCACCTTGGGATACACCACGATGCCGTCGGTGACATTGAGCATGATGTTCAGGATAGCGTCGGTGGCAAGGAAGCCCTCAGCCATGGCGACACGCTTGTTGGCGCTGTCGTCCAGCGTGCGCTCAAACCACTGGGTGCCGGTGGTGAAGCTGGGGTTCAGCACATCTACCATCAGGTAGCGGCTCAGTGCGCAGATACGCTCGCAGCGCATGGGGTTGCGCTTGTAAGGCATGGCGGAGGAACCAATCTGGTTCTTTTCAAACGGCTCCTCCATCTCCTTGAAGTTGGCCAGCAGGCGCAGGTCGGTGGCGAACTTCATGCAGCTCTGGCCAATGCCGGCAAGGGCGTTCAGGATGAAGGCATCCACCTTGCGGCTGTAGGTCTGGCCGGACACGGGGATGACCGCTTCGGGCGCAAAGCCCATCTCCTTGGCGATGGAAGCATCCACGGCGCGGATCTTATCGGCATCGCCCTTGAACAGCTCCATAAAGGAAGCCTGCGTGCCGGTGGTACCCTTGACACCGCGCAGCTGCAGAACAGCAAGACGGTGGTCGATCTCCTGCAGGTCCATCACCAGCTCGTTGGCCCACAGGGTGGCGCGCTTGCCCACGGTGGTGGGCTGAGCGGGCTGGCAGTGAGTGTAGGCCATGCAGGGCATGTCCTTGTATTCCTCGGCGAAGCGGCCCAGCTTTGCCAACACACCAATCAGCTTTTTGCGCACCAATTCCAGACCCTGACGCATCACGATGATGTCGGTGTTGTCGCCCACATAGCAGCTGGTGGCACCCAGATGGATGATGCCGGCAGCCTTGGGGCACTGCTGGCCGTAGGCGTACACATGGCTCATCACGTCGTGGCGCACCAGCTTTTCGCGCTCGATGGCCACTTCATAGTTGATATCGTCCACATGGGCTTCCAGCTCAGCCACCATATCGGGGGTGATGTTGGTCAGGCCCTGCTCCATTTCGGCCCGGGCCAGCGCCACCCACAGGCGGCGCCATGTGCGGAACTTGTTATCGTCCGAGAAGATATACTGCATCTCGTCCGAGGAATAGCGGGTGGAAAAGGGGCTGATATAACGATCATGCTGAGACATTGATTGTTTCCTCCTGAAAGTGACTCCCCCAGTCGCCTTCCGGCGACAGCCCCCTCGGGGAGGGGGCCTTTCAGCCTCCCTCTCCGAGGGAGGTGGCATCGCATCCGCGATGACGGAAGGAGTTTTTCTCTATTCTACCATCAAATCTTGAAATAGTCCACGCCGCCCTCAAAGATCGGCTGATATTTGTCACCGGTAACGTTCTTGTACAGGTACTCGCCGCTGCGCTCCGAGTGGCCCATCTTGCCGAACACACGGCCATCCGGGCTGGTGATGCCTTCGATCGCCAGCACAGAGCCGTTGGGGTTATAGCTCTGATCCATGGTGGGGTTGCCCTCGATGTCCACATACTGGGTGGCGATCTGGCCATTCTTCATGAGGGTGTCCAGCACTTCCTGCGGAGCCACGAAGCGGCCCTCGCCGTGGCTGATGGCAACGGTGAACTGTTCGCCCACCTCGCACTTGGACAGCCACGGGCTTCCGGTGGATGCAATGCGGGTGCGCACCAGCATGCTCTGGTGGCGGCCGATGGTGTTGAAGGTCAGGGTGGGGTCGTAAGCGGTGATGGGGCGGATATCGCCGTAGGGAACCAGACCCAGCTTGATGAGAGCCTGGAAGCCGTTGCAGATGCCCAGCATCAGGCCGTCGCGCTGCTGCAGCAGACGGCGCACTGCCTCGGTGACCTCCGGATTGCGGAAGAAGGAGGCAATGAACTTTGCACTGCCGTCCGGCTCGTCGCCGCCGGAGAAGCCGCCGGGCAGCATGACGATCTGGCTGTTATCGATGGCCTTGACCAGTGCCTTGCAGCTCTCGGCCACGTCGGCGGGGGTCAGGTTGCGGATGACCAGGATCTCCGGGTCGGCACCGGCGCGGGCAAAGGCCTTGGCGGTGTCGTACTCACAGTTGGTGCCCGGGAACACCGGAATGATGACCTTGGGCTTTGCCACACCGATCTTGGGTGCGGCGGGTGCAGTCAGCTTGCCGTTGATCTTTTCCACGGTGGGGCCTGCCTTGCGGTAGGGGTACACCGGCTCCAGCTTGCCTTCCCAGATCTCCTGCAGCTGGGCCATGTCCAGCTTTTCGCCGCAGGCTTCAAAGACGTATTCCTTGGTGGTCTCGCCCAGGATCTCACCGGCGGGCGAATCGGACACCATTTCCAGAACGATGGAACCGTACATGGGCTGGAACATCTCATGGGTGGTCTTATCCGCACGCATCTTGAAACCGATGTGGTTGCCAAGGCCCATCTTGAACAGAGCCTCGGCAATGCCGCCGTAGCCCACAGAGCAGGCGGATGCCACCATGCCCTCTTCGATCATGTCCTCCACGATCTTGTAGTTGGCCTTCAGGGAGAAGAAGTTGGGGCAGCCGGTCTCGGGGTCAATGATGGGCCGTACCAGCACCACGGTGCTTTCCGGCTTCTTGAATTCGGTGGAGACCACCTTGTTTGCCTTGCCGATGGCGGTTGCAAAGGAGACCAGCGTGGGAGGCACATCCAGCTTTTCAAAGGAGCCGGACATACTGTCCTTGCCGCCGATGGATGCAATGCCCAGACCCATCTGAGCATCCAATGCACCCAGCAGAGCGGCCAGCGGCTTGCCCCAGCGCTCCGGGGCGGTGCCCAAACGCTCGAAATATTCCTGGAAGGTGAGGTAAGCATCCTCATAGCGGAAGCCGGAGGCCACCAGCTTGGTAACGCTCTCGATGACAGCCATCTGAGCGCCCTTGTACTGGTCTGCGCTCATCAGGAAGGGGTTGAAGCCCCATGCCATGCCGGAGCAGGTGCTGGTCTCGCCGTCCACCGGCAGCTTTGCCACCATGGCGTTCTGCGGGGTCAGCTGATAGGCACCGCCAAAGGGCATGAGCACGGTGGCGGCACCAATGGTGGAGTCGAACCGCTCAGACAGGCCCTTCTTGCTGCAGATGTTCAAATCGCCCACCATGTTTTTCATCTTCTGGCTGAAGGTCAGGCCCTCCCACTGGGGCTGCCAGACCGTGGCCTTTTCCACATGGACCTTCTGGTGCTTCTCGGCACCGTTGGAGTTCAGGAACTCGCGGCTGATGTTCACGATGGACATGCCGTTCCACACCATGTTCAGGCGGGGCTCAGCCGTCACCTTTGCCACCGGAGTGGCCTCAAGGTTCTCTTCGTTGGCGAGAGCAATGAACTTGTCCACGTCCTCGGGGGCCAGCGCCACAGCCATGCGCTCCTGGCTCTCGCTGATGGCCAGCTCGGTGCCGTCCAGACCCTCGTACTTCTTGGTGACCTTGTTCAGGTCGATGTACAGGCCGTCGGCCAGCTCACCGATGGCAACGGACACACCGCCTGCACCAAAGTCGTTGCAGCGCTTGATCATCCTGCAGGCATCCTCGCGGCGGAACAGGCGCTGCAGCTTGCGCTCGATGGGAGCATTGCCCTTCTGCACCTCGGCACCGCAGTGCTCAAGGCTGTCCAGCTTGTGGGCCTTGGAAGAACCGGTAGCACCGCCCACACCATCACGGCCGGTGCGGCCGCCCAGCAGAACGATGACATCGCCGGGGGCGGGGCACTCGCGGCGGACGTGGGAAGCGGGAGTAGCGCCTACAACGGCGCCGATCTCCATGCGCTTTGCCACATAGCCGGGATGATAGATCTCGTCCACCTGACCGGTAGCAAGGCCGATCTGGTTGCCGTAGGAGGAATAGCCGGCAGCTGCGGTGGTCACCAGTTTGCGCTGGGGCAGCTTGCCGGGCAGAGTCTCGCTGACCGGCTTGAGCGGGTCGCCTGCGCCGGTGACGCGCATGGCCTGATAGACGTAGCTGCGGCCGGACAGCGGGTCACGGATGGCACCGCCGATGCAGGTAGCCGCACCGCCGAAGGGCTCGATCTCGGTGGGGTGGTTGTGGGTCTCGTTCTTGAACAGGAACAGCCAGTCCTCATCCTTACCGTTCACATCGCACTTGATCTTGACGGTGCAGGCGTTGATCTCGTCGGACTCGTCCAGATTTTTCAGGATGCCCTGCTTCTTCAGCTCCTTGGCGCCGATGGTGGCAAGGTCCATCATGCAGCGGGGCTTGTTCTCGCGGCCCAGATCGGCGCGCATGGCCATGTAGCGGTCAAAGGCCTTCTGCACCACGGCATCGTCGATCTGCACATCGTCCAGAATGGTGCCGAAGGTGGTGTGGCGGCAGTGATCGGACCAGTAGGTGTCGATCATCTTGATCTCGGTGATGGTGGGGTCGCGGTGCTCCGAGCGGAAATACTTCTGGCAGAACTCAATATCGCCAAGATCCATGGCAAGGCCGTTGTCCGCAATGAACTTTTTCAGCTGCTCTTCGTCCAGCTGGTTAAAGCCCTCCAGCACCTTGACCGGGGCGGGCACGGGGTACTCCATTTTCAGGGTCTGCTTGGTGTCCAGCGAAGCCTCGCGGGCCTCCACCGGGTTGATGACGTATTTCTTGATCTCGGCCACCTGCTCGTCGGTCAGGGTGCCTTCCAGCAGATAGACGCGGGCAGAGCGCACCAGCGGGCGCTCGCCCTGACTGATGAGCTGGATGCACTCAGCAGCGGAGTCGGCGCGCTGGTCGAACTGGCCGGGCAGATACTCCACTGCAAAGGACACGCCGTCGCTGGCGGGCAGCTCGGCATAGGTGTTATCCACCGGCGGCTCACTGAACACGGTGTTTGCACACTGGTTGAACAGTTCTTCGTCGATGCCTTCCACATCGTAGCGGTTCAGCAGACGCAGACCGGTAAGCGACTGGATGCCCAGCAGGCTGGTCAGCTCATTTTTCAGGCCGGTGGCTTCCACATCAAAGCCGGGCTTTTTTTCCACATAAATACGATAGACCATTGGGTAGGTTCCCCCTTATGATTCTAAAATTTATCTAGCGTCCTCGCCCTCTCCGTCAGCGCTCACGCGCTGCCACCTCCCCCAAAGTGGGAGGCCTTGGCAGTCCACGCAAAGTTCATGGTTTTGCCAAGGGCTCTCCCTTTGGGAGAGCTGGACGCGAAGCGGCCTGAGAGGGCGAGCCATTTATTCCTTCTCTGCCAGTGCCTTCAGTGCGCGCAGGCCGATATCGCTGCGCTTGTGCAGCTTTTCAAAGCTGATCTTCTCTGCCGCCTCATAGGCATGGCTCAGCGCATTGGTCAGCCGCGGGCCGGTGGCGGTGACACCCAGCACACGGCCGCCGGCCGTGACAAGGGTGCCATCCTCGGTGATGGCAGTGCCGGAGTGGTAGACCGTCACATTCTCCTCGCCGGGCAGCTGGCCGTCCACAAGGCCGGTGATGGGCTTGCCCTTCTCGTAAGCCACCGGGTAGCCGCCGGAAGCCAGAATGACGCAGGCGGCAGCACCGTCCGAGAACTTGACCTCCTCGTTTTCCAGCGTGCCGCCCGTGCAGGCCTGCATGATGTGCAGCAGGTCGCCTTCCAGCAGGGGCAGCACCACCTGCGTTTCGGGGTCACCAAAGCGGCAGTTATACTCGATGACCTTCGGGCCGTCCGGGGTGAGCATCAGGCCGAAGTAGAGGCAGCCCTTGAAGGGGCAGCCCTCGGCGTTCATGGCCTTGATGGTGGGCAGGAAAATTTTCTCCATGCACTCAGCGGCCACTTCCGGGGTGTAGTAGGGGTTGGGAGCAATGGTGCCCATGCCGCCGGTGTTCAGGCCGGTGTCGTGGTCGTTGGCACGCTTGTGGTCCATGCTGGACACCATGGGCTTGACCACCTTGCCGTCCGTAAAGCTCAGCACACTGACCTCGGGGCCGGTGAGGAATTCCTCCACCACCACATGGTTGCCGGATGCGCCGAATTTCTTATCCAGCATGATCTCCTTCACGCCGTCCGCAGCCTGCTGCTCGTTTTCGCAGATCAGCACGCCCTTGCCCAGTGCCAGACCGTCGGCCTTGATGACCACCGGATATCTGCCCTCGGCTTTGATGTACTCCATGACCTTGGCGGGGTCGTCAAAGGTCTCGTACTTTGCGGTGGGGATGCCGTACTTCTTCATCAGGTCCTTGGAGAACACCTTGGAGGCCTCGATGCGGGCTGCAGCTTTGTCCGGGCCAAAGGCCGGGATGCCCACTGCTGCCAGCGCATCCACCATGCCCAGAGCCAGCGGATCGTCCTGCGCCACCACAACGTAATCGAACTTTTCTTCTACGGCAAAGCCCACCATGGTGTCCACATCGGTAGACTTGATGTTTTTGCACTTTGCGTCATAGCTGATGCCGCCGTTGCCGGGTGCGCACCAGATCTCGCCGCAGTCAGGGCTTTTTTTCAGTGCCTTGATGATGGCGTGCTCGCGGCCGCCGCCGCCAACCACCAGAATTTTTTTGCTCATTTTTACACCTTCTCTTAGTGATGGAACAGCCGCAGGCCGCAGAAGGCCATTGCGATGCCGTACTTGTTGCAGGTGTCAATGACCTGCTGGTCGCGGATGGAGCCGCCGGGCTGCACGATGGCGGTCACGCCGGAGCGGCGGGCACGCTCGATGTTGTCGCCGAAGGGGAAGAAGGCATCCGAGCCAAGGCACACGCCGGTCACTTTGCTCAGATATTCCTTCTTTTCCTCAGCGGTCAGCGGGGCGGGCTGCTCGGTAAAGGTCTCGGCCCACACATCGTCGCCAATCACATCCTCGGGCGTATCGCCGATGTAAACATCAATGGCGTTGTCACGGTTAGGCTTTGCCACATCGTCGCGGAAGGGCAGGTTGAGCACCTTATCCATGTGGCGCAGCTGCCAGTTGTCGGCCTTCTGGCCTGCCAGACGGGTGCAGTGGATGC